>JACLAC010019647.1_pt1 | contig 14197 bp, 14 predicted proteins | sample 8027881 | NCBI WGS metagenome assembly JACLAC01 (sample SAMN15725517, study PRJNA655200) | protist metagenome | isolation source: fluorescence activated cell sorting (FACS) single amplified genomes of... | place: Spain: Blaines Bay Microbial Observatory, Mediterranean Sea | collected 2016-01-19 | reverse complement strand
TTTGGATTAAAAAATATACCTAAAGCAATTCTTTTTTTGACATTCATTATTTGGTTGTTGTTCTTTCCAAATGCACTATATGTCATTACTGATCTATTTCAAATTTGGCCGAGACCTAAAGGAAGTGTTTGGTTTGATTTAATTATGGTTTCTTCTTTTGCTTTTACTTCGTTGTTTTTAGGCTTTGGCTCATTAATGAATATAGAACAATACATGGGAAGAATGGTTAAAAGGAAATGGAAGTTGAATTTGTTGATTTTCTTTTTCATGTATCTTGGAAGTTTTGGGGTTTATATGGGCCGATTTAGAAGATGGAATAGCTGGGATGTAATTACTAATCAAACCTTCTTAAAGAGAGAAGGGCTTTTCTTTTTTGAAAACCCGTTTGAAGATATTGATTTTTATGCAACTACGTTCGTCTTTGCTTTATTCTGTTACTTATTGTATTACGGAGTTTTTCATTTTGGTAAAAACCATAAATAAAAAAACCGACAATTTCTTGCCGGCTTTAAGCTCTCAGTAATAAAATGTATTCAACTAACTAAACTATCTAAGAAACCTTTCCTTTATAATATGCTAACAATATTGATTGTGAGTTTTGAACTTGTAATTTCAATGTGGTTAAATCTTGTAAAACGATTCCTACGGGGAAATTTCTGTTTTCTCTTTTAATGTATTCTTCAAAATTTGGTTTGTTATAAATTAGATTTGAAGAGTTACCTAGAGCTTTTGTCATTTCATTTTCAAAAGCAGATACTTTTAAGAGTAGAGATTCTAAATTTTCATTATCTGCTGTTGCTCCTCTTACTTGATTTAGGTCCATTACAGCATTACCTAATCCAGCATAGTTTTTGTCTAAGGTGGCAATTGCATCCTCTCTAGACATACCATCCTGATTAATACTCCAAAATGAAGTGATTATGAGGTTGTCTATATATAAATTCAATTCTTCTGTTCTTTTTAGAATTGACTTTATGGAATGTTGTTCTTCTTCTGCTAATTGCTCTAAATTGACAGTATTAAGTAAGTCTTGATTGTACTTATCTAAAGCTATACTCTTGTTATCCAGATTATACTGAATGTTGTGCATGGCTGCTGTAACATCCTTACTGTTCCGAAGTTTAACTAAAGCGAACATTAAACTAAATCCAGCTATTGCTATAATTACTGGAGCTATTGTTCTAGTCTTTAATTGTTTCGTTTTATAACCATTATAAATATAAATGGGTAAGAAGATTAACATTAGAGAAAACCCTCCAAGGTTCATTAACACATTAGCAAATGGCCAATGCATAATTTTAAATAGTATTCCGAAACAGAGCATAGCACCGCCCAGGGCTCCAATTATGTTACTAATCGTGACTAGTTTTCCTGGTTTTTCTTTTATTCTTACGGTTAGAAATAAGGGCATAAATAAAAAGCATAATGCTGCAGCTCCTAATACATACATTAATGCGGCTCCAGGCCAGTGTTGAATTTTAAAGATTGATCCTAGCAGTAATAATGTTGCTGCTGTAATTCCTGTGATGTGCATTGTTTTTCTCATAGCTAATATATTTTTGGTTAATAAAAAAGTTGTTTCCTCCTGTATTTGACGGATACCTTTTTTACCAAAGCTTGCTATGGATTCTTCCAATGCGCTGGTGTAGCTTTTGCCACTTTCCATTTTCTCCTCAATCATACAACAAACATGATCTACGAGATCGTAAGAAAGCTCTTTCATTTCTACACCTCTTGCTTCAACTAGCAGTTCTATTTCACTGATATTTTGTTCAGTTAATTCGACCATGCTAAGTTTTGAGGGGTTAAGTTAATAATGGTCTTTAATGTTTCCATAAATTCCTTTAGCTCTTCAACCTTTTCTTTGGCTTTACCATTTCCTGTTTGCGTTAAGCTGTAGTATTTTCTAACTCTATTTCCAACAGTCTTTTTTTCTGTGGTCAATAAGCCGTCAGCCTCTAGCTTGTGCAGCGCAGGATATAGTGCACCTTCAGTAAGGTTGATTTTCCCCTCGGTAATTTCTTTCACCTTTTGAGTGATTTGATAACCGTACATACTATCACTCTCTGAGAGCATTTTTAAAATGATAGTTTTTAGGGTTCCTTTTAATAGTTCTTTTGAATACATGCTACAAATATACATAGTTTTCCAATACATCTAAAACTTATGCATAAGAAAATAATGCATCCGACAGTTAAGTGTCTGTAAATCAGTTTGAATAATTTTTGGAGAGAATGGATTGTCGTTGAGAAAATAAGATTAATTGCAAATAATCGGATTGTTTTAAGAGGGTAAATTATAATGCAAACACTATCTTTGCACAAACATTATTTTAAGCTTTAATGAAACAGCCCATTTCTTCAGATTTTAAATTAGGTATTCTAGGTGGCGGACAGCTAGGTAAAATGCTAACGATCGCTGCAAGTAGATTAGATGTAAGTACTTATGTACTTGATCCCACATTTGGTTGTCCGGCAACAGGAAACTGTAAAGCTGTTACCATTGGTAGTTTTAATGATTACGATACGGTATATCAATTTGGACAAGATAAGGATGTTATCACTGTAGAAATTGAAAGTGTAAACATTGAAGCTTTAAGAAAGTTAGAGGAGGAAGGAAAAAAAGTATTTCCTGACACCAAATCTTTATCTATTATACAAGATAAAGGATTACAAAAGCAATTTTATAGTGATAATGGAATAGCAACATCCGCTTTTGAATTGTTTGAAACAGCAGCTGATATTAAAACTGCTATTGAAAATGGTTCTGTAGCTTACCCTTTTGTACAAAAGTTAAGAACTGGTGGTTATGATGGAAAAGGAGTTGCTGTTATTAAAAGTTCTGATGATCTTAACTTGCTGTTAGGAGGGAAGAGTGTGGTGGAGCAAATGGTCGATATTGATAAGGAAATAGCTGTTATCGTTGCTAGAAATATTAAAGGAGAAGTAAAATGTTTTCCGGCAGTAGAAATGGAATTTAATCCGGTAGCGAACTTAGTAGAATTTTTATTTTCACCAGCAGCAATTAGTAAAGCTGATGAAGAAGAAGCTGAGCAATTATCCAGAAGTATTGTTGAACACTTAGATTTTGTTGGTTTATTGGCCGTAGAGTTATTTATTGATAAAGAAGGAAAGCTTTATGTCAATGAAGTAGCACCTCGTCCGCACAATAGCGGACACCAAACGATAGAAGGAAATTTAACTTCTCAGTACGAACAACATTTACGATCTATTTTAGGATATCCTTTAGGAAGTACGGCAATTACCCTACCTTCGGTAATGATAAACATTTTAGGAGAAGATGGGTATGAAGGAGATGTGGTTTATGAAGGCATTGAAGATTGTATGGCTGTAGAAGGAGCCAACTTTCATATTTATGGTAAAAGAATTACAAAGTCTTTCCGTAAAATGGGACACGCAACAATTGTAGATAAAGATTTAGAAAACGCTAAAAAGAAAGCAAACTATATTAAAGAACGTTTAAAAGTTATAGCATAATGGGAGCAAAAGTTAGTATAATAATGGGGTCAGATTCTGACTTACCAGTAATGAACCAAGCCAAAGATATTTTAAATGAATTAGGTGTTGAACTAGAATTAACGATTGTTTCTGCTCACAGAACACCACAACGTTTATATGAGTTTGCTGAAAATGCACACAAAAGAGGAATTGAAGTTGTAATTGCAGGTGCCGGTGGTGCTGCGCATTTACCAGGTATGGTTGCTGCTATTTCTCCATTACCAGTTATTGGAGTTCCTGTAAAATCGAGTAACTCTATTGATGGTTGGGACTCTGTCTTATCTATTTTACAAATGCCAGGAGGTGTACCTGTTGCTACTGTTGCTTTAGATGGTGCTAAAAATGCTGGAATCTTAGCTGCTCAAATTGTATCTGTACAAAACCCAGAATTAAGAGATAGAATTATTGCTTACAAACAAAAATTAACTGCTCAGGTTGAGGAGAAGATTAGTCGTTTGTAGGTATAAAATCAGTTTGAACAGTCATTAAATTAGTCTTGAAGACTTTTTATTTTGAAACCGTGTAGGAGACTTTTTTCTCTTTAATTATGTCATTAATTGTGTCCCAGAGCTCAATTCTTTTTTCTAATGCTTGTTTAGCAACGATAAGTGTTTCTTCCCATTTTTGAACGTCATTTCCACAAAGTTCTGATATCATTTTAAGAGAAAGTGGACCGTGTTCGTCTCCATCTAATTCAATATGGCGCTCAAGATAATAAGCTAACTTGCTATACTTTGTGTTTTCAGAGTCTGCATTTTTTAGAATTTCAATAAACATATCAGGTATAATATCTTCTCTTCCAAATGTAAAAGCAGAAGCAACGAGATGGGGCTTTTTCGTTTCAATAATTGCAAAAGAGTAATTCACAAAATTTGAGGTTCTTTCATCAATATTGATTTCGTTCAGCGAAAACCCAACAGAGTTTCCGGACTCAATAAGTTTTATAAAAGTTCCAATTTCCTCCGTATTTGCTCCAATTTGAATCATGGCATCCAAGTACATTTCGAAATGACTTTTAGGTTCGCCTAGTTCATTGATATCACTTTCTTCTCCATGCACAATTTCATTAATAAACCTTGAAAGACTTGGGTTTGGAGATGGTGTCCATGGGGTTTGAATATTGGTTAATTCTATTTGTAAACTTTTCAATAAAGACATAAAATCCCATACCGCAAAAACGTGGTGCTCCATGAAAACTTTAATGTCTTCAATGTCTGAAAGAGATTGATAAATTCTGTGCTGCTGTAATTGGCCTCTTAGTTCAGAAATTTCACCTTCGATATATTGTATCCGACTCATTTTTATTTTAATTGATTACTTATCAAATGTCATTCGTTTACCTCTGTAGTCTTCGTCAATATCTCCCATGTTAAATACTAAGTGTCCGTTTACAAAAGTTTGTAAAACCTTAGATTTAAAAGTATGTCCTTCCATAGGAGACCAACCGCATTTGTAGAGTAAGTTTTCTTTTTCTACTGTCCAAGGGTTGTCTAAATCTACCACCACTAAATCAGCAAAATAACCTTCTTTAATAAATCCTCTTTCTTCAATTCTAAAGCAATCAGCCACAGCGTGGCTCATTTTTTCTACCATTTTTTCTAGAGTGATTTTCCCGTTGTGGTAGTGCTCTAACATTGCTACTAATGCGTGCTGTACCATTGGTCCACCAGATGCAGAATTAAAATAAGTATTTAGTTTTTCTTCAACTGTATGTGGTGCGTGATCTGTTGCAATTACATCAATAGTTCCGTCAATAACAGCTTCTAAAATAGCATCTCTATCGGTAGCTTTTTTTACAGCTGGATTCCACTTTATAAAAGCTCCTTTTTCCACATAATCTTCATCAGAAAACCACATATGGTGAATACAAGCTTCAGCAGTAATTCGTTTTTCTTTTAAAGGGGTTTTATTTTCTAATAAGCTTAATTCTTTAGCTGTAGATAAATGAAATAAATGAAAACGTGTGTTGTGTTTTTTTGCTAATTCAATAGCTAAAGAAGAAGATAAATAACAAGCTTCTTCACTTCTAATTTCTGGGTGACATTCAATAGGAACATCCTCGCCGTACTTTTCTTTGTAAGTTGCCATATTAGCTCTAACAGTTGTTTCGTCTTCACAATGTGCAGCTATTAATAATTTACATTTTGAGAAAAGTTCTTCTAGAGTTTCCTTATTATCTACCAACATATTTCCGGTAGAAGAACCCATAAATACCTTTACTCCACAAACCGTTTTAGGATCAGTTTTTAAAACTTCTTCAATGTTGTCGTTAGAAGCTCCCATATAAAAGGAGTAATTCGCAAATGATGTTTTTTCTCCTATATCGTATTTGTCTTGCAACAATTCTTGGGTTAAAGTATTTGGAACAGTGTTCGGCATCTCCATAAAAGAGGTTGTTCCTCCTGCAACTGCTGCTCTACTTTCCGTGTGTATGTTTGCTTTATGAGTTAGTCCTGGCTCTCTAAAATGACACTGGTCATCAATTACTCCTGGAAGTAAGTAGTTGTTGTTGATGTTATTAACTTCATGAGTGTTTTCTAATTCAGAAATATCATCACCTTCCTTAAAGATTTTTGATATTCTTTCATTCTCAATTAAAAGGTGCCCTCTAAAGATGGTTCCTTCGTTAACTATTTGTGCATTTTTGATAAGTGTTCCCATAATATATTTTTGTCATTCTGTACAATAATTTGTAAACCTCTTTTATCCTAAACCTATCGAAGGATATTCACATATTTTTACAAATTGAAGTAAGCATTTTCACATTGCAAATATAACTTTATTCGCGTCATTCTGAACTTGTTTCAGCATCTGATTTTAAGAAAAAAGAGCCTGAAATAAATCCAGGGAGAGGGGAGTAGGGGGTAGCATTTTTTCTTTTTTGTTTTGCGTTAGGGATAGGAGTGGCATCCTTTTAAATAATCTGCCCGTTGAGTGGAGTCGAAACGAAAGAATAAATTTAAAAGATAAAACGGATAGCCCGTTAAAACGCCCAAAAGGAAATTGTTTTGATGGTAAGCACTAAAACGGATTTATGAGAGTTGTATTCAATAGATTCCTCTGATGCGTTGTACTCCAATCAGAATGGCGAATTGGTATGAGGATTATCTTTCGTATTTTCTAAACCAGCTTTTCATTTTCATTTGAATCACTCCAAAAATAGCTTCTTTAAAAATACCACCACTCATTTTAGATTCACCTTCTTGTCTGTCGGTAAAGATAATCGGAACTTCTACTACATTAAATCCAAATTTAACAGCAGTAAATTTCATTTCAATTTGAAAGGCATATCCTTTAAACTTGATGGCATCCAAATCAATTGTTTCAAGTACTTTTCGCGTGTAGCACTTAAATCCGGAAGTTGTATCTCTTATATCAACACCTGTTATAAATCGTACATAAGTAGATGCATAATAAGACATTAAAACTCTACCCATTGGCCAATTAACAACATTAACTCCTGATTTATATCTAGAACCAATTGATAAATCACCTCCATCTTTAGCACAAGCATCATAGAGTTGAATTAAATCTTCAGGGTTGTGAGAGAAATCACAATCCATCTCAAAAGTATATTGATAATCCCTTTGTAAAGACCATTTAAAACCATGAATATATGCAGTTCCTAGTCCAAGTTTCCCTTTTCTTTCTTCTAAATGAAGTTGTGTAGGAAACTCTGATTGTAGCTTCTTTACAATTGTAGCGGTTCCATCTGGAGACCCATCATCTACAATCAAAATATGAAAATTCTTCTCTAAAGAAAATACTTTACGTACCATCTTTTCAAGGTTTTCCTTTTCGTTGTAGGTTGGTATGATTACTATACTATCTGACATGGTCTTTTAAACGCATGTAAATATAATTAATTGCCATATAGAAATTACATGGCTTAAAAAGAAATCTGTTAAAAATTGTGAAGAGGTAAAATCATTACTAAATCTTGTCTTTGTTGATTTGTGGAAGTGAGATGTTAAATTTTAAAACCAATTGTCTAGAGATTATTATAAATAGAATCGGTGCAATTTGGAGAATTGGATTGACAACACCAATTTTTAGAAGAAGAAGATAGATGGCTCCTCCTGCTATACTAATGGTTGCGTAAATTTCTTTTTTAAAGATTACAGGTTCTTCATTTACCAGAACATCTCTTAATACTCCGCCAAAAGATCCTGTAATAGTTCCGAGGATAATACAATTTATTTCATGGAGGTCGAAATCTAAGCCAATTTGCACTCCCGTTATAGTGAATAATCCCAATCCGATCGCATCAAAAAAAGAGAGTGGTTTGTTGAATTTGTTTAGCTTGTTTCTGAATATAATAGCAAGAATTACTCCTGCAATTATAAAGTAAAGGTGAATCGATTCGTTCAACCAAAAAACAGTTTTATCGGTTAATAACATATCTCTAATAGTACCTCCTCCAACTGCAGTTATAAAGCCAATAATTAGAATTCCAAAGGGATCAAAATTTTTGTTGATTGCTTTTAACGCTCCCGAAATTGCTAAGGTAAAAGATCCTAAGACTGATGTAGATAAGTATTGTTTCCATTAAAAGCTCTTATATAATTGGTGTGTTTGAAGTAGTTGTTGATACAGTTTCTCTCCTTGTTCGTGATAAAGTGTCTGTGCACCGTCAGAAAATGCTTTTTCAGGGTTTTCGTGTGCCTCAATGATCACTCCGTCTGCACCACACATTACTCCGGCCAAAGCCATAGTCCCAACATGTTGTCTTAATCCAATTCCGTGAGAAGGGTCTACGATTACTGGTAAATGAGATTTCTCTTTTAAGATAGGAATCGCATTTAGATCTAAGGTATTTCTATAGGCGTTTTCATAGGTTCTTATTCCTCTTTCACACAATAGGATTTTTTCATTTCCATTAGAAAATACATATTCTGCAGAGGCTAAAAGCTCTTCAATGGTTCCTGACATCCCACGCTTAATCATAACGGGTTTGTCCACTTTTCCTAAGATATCTAAGAGATTAAAGTTTTGAGAATTTCGTGCTCCAACCTGAAAAATATCTACGTAATCGGCCATTTCTTCAACCTGAGAAACTTGCATTACTTCGGTAATTACTTTAATCCCATTTTCAGAACAATGTCTGTAAAATAACTTTAAACCATCCATTCCCATTCCTCGAAAAGCATAAGGAGAGCTTCTTGGTTTATAAACTCCACCACGCATTATTTTAATGTTGTTCTTTACTAAATGAGCAACAGTTGTTTCAATTTGTTCTTCTCCTTCTATGGAGCAAGGACCTGCCATTATTGCTAATTCATTTCCTCCAATACTAACATTGTCTCCTAAATCAATAATGGTATTGTTTACTTTCCATTTTTTAGACACCAACTTATAGGCGTCAGAAACTCTATGGATGTCTTCTATTCCACTCATATTTCCAATACTCCTCATGTCGAAATCTCCCTTAGGAATACCAACAATGTAGTTTCTAAACTGAGTAGAAATAAGATTCGAATTAATGTTTAAATCAGAGAGCTTTGAGAGTAGGTTAGTCTTTTCGAGCTCTGTTATGTTTTTGGATAGTTGTATGATCATAATTATAGTGTTGTGTGTTGGGTTATGAGTATTGTGTGCTTATCACGCTGGACTCACTACTCCTTACACCATTAATAAATTCTTTAACTGTTTTTTTGATGTTATTGCTTCCGTCTAGAGCCTTAATAAAAGCACTTCCGATTATTGCTCCTTCGGCATGTTGACAAGCGGTATCAAATGTTTTTTTGTCCGAGATACCAAAACCTATGAGTTTCGGATTTGTCAATTCTAAATTGTTGATTCGCTTGAAGTAGTCAATTTGAGATTGCTGAATGTCACTTTTAGATCCGGTTATGGCAAATGAAGAGACAACATATAAAAAGCCAGAACTTTTTGTGTCTATTAATTTGATTCGTTCATCGGTTGTTTGTGGTGTGATTAAAAATATCATATCCAGCTCTAAGCTCTCTACTTTTTTCTGATGTTCATTTTCGTAAATTCCTAGAGGTAAGTCAGGTAGGATAAATCCATCAACCCCCACTGATTTTGCTTTTTCAAAAAATGAATCTGCTCCATATTGTAAGACCTGGTTGTAATAACCCATTAATACAATTGGGATGTTAACTGTTTTTCTGATCTCCTCAATTTGATTGAAGATTAATTCTAAAGTTATTCCATTTTTAATGGCAACCTGACTACTGTTTTGAATCGTCGGTCCATCTGCTAAAGGATCGGAAAATGGCATCCCGATTTCCACCATATCAACACCAGATTCAGCCAATTCCTGAACAACAGAAACGGTGTCGTTAAGGTTTGGGAATCCCGCAGTTAGGTAAACATTTAAAATGTTTTTGTTGTTTTTGAATGTTGTTTCTATTCTATTCATAATTTGTGTATTGAGTTGTGAGTGATGTGTGTCGAGTTCGTTAATCCCAACACCCATCACAGATTACCCATTTCTCGTATGTATGTTTCCATGTCTTTATCTCCTCTTCCGGATAAATTAATGACAATGTTTTCTGTTGATTTAAATTCTATTTTATTCAAAGCTGCTAGCGCATGCGATGATTCTAAAGCAGGAATTATTCCTTCTAATTTTGTCAATTGATAAGCTGCTGTTAAAGCTTCTTTATCTGTAGCTCCAACAAAAGTTCCTCGTTCACTTTTAAATAAATGCGCATGTAAAGGTCCAACTCCAGGATAATCTAATCCAGCTGAAATAGAATGAGGCTCAGTAATTTGCCCTTCGCTACTTTGCATTAATAAGGTCTTGCTTCCATGAATGATGCCCTCCGTTCCCACTTGCGTAGTGGCTGCAGTTTTATCTGTTTTAATGCCTAATCCATCTGCTTCTACAGCTATTAAGTCAACTTTTTCATTGTCCATGTAATGATAAAATGCTCCAGCAGCATTGCTTCCTCCACCTACACAAGCAATCACTTTGTCAGGGTGATCCCTGCCAGTCTTTTCCATTAATTGACTTTTCATTTCTTCACTAATAATAGATTGAAAACGAGCTACCATGTCAGGATAAGGGTGAGGGCCAACTACAGAACCTATTAAATAGTAGGTGTATTCTGGGTTGGCGATCCAATCCCGAATTGCCTCGTTGGTTGCATCTTTTAAAGTCTTACTTCCAGATGTCGCTGCTCTAACTTCTGCTCCTAACATTTTCATTCGAGCAACATTTGGTGCTTGCCTTTTAATGTCAATTTCACCCATGTAGATGATGCATTCCAAATTCATTAAAGCACAAACTGTAGCTGTTGCAACCCCATGTTGGCCAGCTCCAGTCTCAGCAATAATTCGCTTTTTGTTCATGCGTTTTGCTAGTAAAATCTGACCAATGGTGTTATTGATTTTATGCGCGCCAGTATGGTTTAAATCTTCTCTTTTTAAGAAAATATTTGCACCATATTTTTCTGATAGGCGCTTAGCAAAATAGAGTGGAGTAGGTCTTCCAACATACTCCTTTAATAGGTCTTTAAACTCTTCTTGAAAATCATCAGACTCGATGATCTGTAGATAGTTTTCTTTTAACTCATTTACATTGTGGTACAACATTTCTGGAATGAAAGCACCACCAAAATCTCCGTAAAACCCTTGTTCGTTAACTTCGTATTTCATTTTGTTTTGTTTGTTTCGTCATTGCGAGGTGTGAAGTTGAGGTGTCTTTTCACTTTCTAGTTATAAAATCAAAAGATTCCTCTGTTTCGTTCCTTCGTCACTCCAATCGGAATGACAGATGCAGTTATAATTCTAACTTCTGTTTAAATGTTTTTATCTTTTCAATATTCTTTAGTCCAGGTTCCACTTCAAACTTGCTGTTTATGTCAACTCCTTTATACATTGGATGTTGAACTTGTTTGAGCTTTTCTACCATTTCAGCATCTATTCCTCCGCTTAATAAAAATGGGGTGTTTCCGCTGTAATTGTTTAATAAATTCCAATCGAAAGTAATTCCATTTCCTCCCGCATGTTTTCCAAAAGCATCGAACAAAAAATAATCGCAATAAGGAGCGTATTCTTCTAGCTCTGAAAAATCGAAGTCAGGATGAATGTTGAATGCTTTAATAACTTTTCTGTTTAAACGCTTTATGTTTTTGCAAAAGTGAGGAGATTCAGTTCCATGTAGTTGAATGTATTTTAAGTCAAATTCATTTATTCTATCTAAAACAAAACCTTCTGTTTCGTTTACAAAAACGCCAACTGTTCCAATTTTTGATGGAATATGTACTTGTGTAGGGTCCTGAACATTCCTTGGTGACTTCTCATGAAATATCAAGCCAATAAAATCAGGCTGAATTTCAATAAGATCCGAGAGGTTTTGTTCGTCTCTCATTCCGCAAACTTTTAATTTCATAGGTGCTGTTTTTGTTGTCATTTCGTGGAACGAAGCAAGCTCAGTTTTCAAACAAGATTGCTTCAATTTGAACGCTTAATTAGCGATCACGGTTAAATTTGAATTTACGTTATCAATAAACTTTTTACATTCTAATCCAGGAGAAGCAGATCTCATAAAATTCTCACCAATTAAAAAACCTTCGAAGCCATGTTTTTTTAATTCTATGATATTTTTATAATCACTAATTCCGCTTTCTGCAATTTTAACCGTGTTGCTCGGAAGTTGTTGCGCTAATCTAATCGAGTTTTCGAAGTCAACATCAAAAGTTTTTAAGTTTCGATTATTGATTCCTACCAAGCTAATTTCAGGACTGTATTTTTCTAATTCTTCTTGAGTGTGTACTTCCAATAACACCTCTAACCCGAGTTGATGGGCTACAGCTGTAAATCGCTGAATTTCTTCTTTTGTAAGAACTGCTGCAATTAATAAAATAGCATCGGCACCAATCGATTTTGCTTCAATAATCTGATATTCAGAAACGGTAAAATCTTTTCGTAGAATAGGACAAAAATTGAATTTTCTTGCCGTCGTCAAGTCTTCATTTGTTCCTCCGAAGAAGTTGGTGTCGGTTAAAACGGAGAGAGCAGAAGCTCCTGCTTGCATGTATCCGATAGATATTTTCTCCACATCAGCAAATTCATTAATCATTCCTTTGGAAGGTGATTTCCTTTTAAACTCTGCTATAATCCCACTTTTATCTTCTCTTAGGATATAGTGTTTTAATGAAACACATTCCGATTGAAAATAAAGAGACTGTTCCAATAATTTTATAGGATGGGTTGAAGCTTTTTCTTCTACTTCCTTTTTCTTGTAAGCTATTATTTCGTCTAGTATGGTCATTTTATAGTTGTCAGTGGTTAGTAATTAGTTGTCAGTTTTTTTAAGCATTTAAAGGCCTTGCCCGATTCAATAGATTCCCTTGCTATGGAAGTACATTCAGCTAAAGATTTAGAAGGTTCGAAACATTGAATGGCAAATGAACTGTTTGCTAGAACAGCGTTTTTTTGTTCTTGGGTACATTCATTATTTAATACATTCAAGAAAATTTTAGCAGCATCTTTTACTGTGTTTCCTCCAAAAATATCTGACTGCTTTTGTGTGTTGAACCCAATTTCTTCTGGTGACAATAATGTTTCTCCTTTGTTTGATATTGCCTTGAATTTACCAGTTAATGAAATTTCATCATAACCATCTAAACTATGTAAAATGGTATATTTCTTCTCTGATGATTGCAGCAGGTAATTATAAATACGAGCAATTTCTAAATTGAAAACCCCAACCAATTGGTTTTGAGGATTGCTAGGGTTTACCAATGGGCCTAACATATTAAAGAAGGTTTTTATTCCTAACTCTTTCCTTATTGGACCAACATTCTTCATAGCTGGATGAAAAAGTGGCGCATGCATCATGCAGAAGTTTGACTCTTCCAATTGTGATTTTAGAATAGATTCGTCGTTAGTAAATTCATAACCTAAATGCTCTAAAACATTAGAAGAACCACAAGAAGATGATACTCCGTAATTTCCATGTTTAGCAACTTTATATCCTGCTCCAGCGATTACAAAAGCGGATAAAGTAGAGATGTTAAACGTGTCTTTTCCATCACCACCAGTTCCACAAACATCAATTGTATTAAAGTCGGATAAATCTACTTTTAGACAAAGATCCAAAAGTGCATTTCTGAAACCGGTAAGTTCTTGTACAGAAATGTTTCTCATCAAGTAAACTGTCAGAAAAGCAGCAATCTGAGAATGATTAAAATCTCCTTTCCCAATTCTGGTCAATACACCATAAGCATCTTGCTCAGATAGTGTTTGATGTTCAAATAATTTATTCAGTAGTTGTTTCATTTTTGTTGTGTTTCGTCATTGCGAGCGAAATGCAATGCAGCGAAGCAATCTTATTCTTATAAATGAGATTGCTTCGTTCCTCGCAATGACGTTATATATTTAAAAAGTTATTAATCATTTCTTTTCCGTGTTCTGTTAAAATAGATTCTGGATGAAATTGAACTCCATACAATTTGTGTTCTTTATGTTTTAATGACATAACCTGACCGTTTTCTTCAACAGAAGTAATCGCCAATTCTTTTGGGAAATTATCCTTTGAAACTACCCAGCTATGGTATCGACCTATGTCAAAAGAATTGGGCAAGTCTTTGAATAGTAAATCAGATTGATCTGTTACAGCAAGAGGCGTGGCTACTCCATGGAAAACATCATTTAAGTTGGTTAATGTTCCTCCATAAACCTCTCCGATGGCTTGCATACCTAAA
>JACLAC010001963.1_pt1 | contig 14198 bp, 13 predicted proteins | sample 8027881 | NCBI WGS metagenome assembly JACLAC01 (sample SAMN15725517, study PRJNA655200) | protist metagenome | isolation source: fluorescence activated cell sorting (FACS) single amplified genomes of... | place: Spain: Blaines Bay Microbial Observatory, Mediterranean Sea | collected 2016-01-19 | reverse complement strand
CTAATTGGCAGTAGCTCATGTTGCCGCAGAGCTCTTGTTCAATTCTGCAACAGAGGACGCCTCACAACCCTCAACCCATATAGTCTGACCATTTGTAAAGTGTTCTTTTTTCCAGATTGGAACTGACTTTTTAACAGTATCAATAATAAATCTACTGGCAGCATAGGCATCTTTTCGATGTGAACACGCTACCACAATACCAATAGAACAGTCGGAGATCTGCATCTTGCCAAATCGGTGAACAACTTCAACATGGTGCAGTTCCCAGCGGTTTTTTGCCTCCACAACAATTTCAGCTATTTGCTTTTGCGCCATGCTTTCGTGAGTTTCATATTCCAAAAAATCTACGGCCCAATCTTCACTGTGGTCTCGAACGTCCCCAGAAAATAGTAACACGGCTCCAGCGGCTGCATTTTTCGCTCTAGCCAATAGGCCGTTCAAATCAATTTTCTCTCTCGTGACTTGAGATGTCATTCTCACATCCGTTCAGGGGGCTCAATCCCCAACAAATTCAATCCAGTTGATAACGTAGCCGCTACAGCAGAAAACAGGTTTAATCGAGCCAGCTGAAGTTCCGTAGATTCAGCGTGCTTAACAGAACAACTGCTGTAACATCGACTAAAATCCTTGCATAATTCAAACAGAGTCCTGGCAAGTAGAGAAGGACGATATTGTTCTGCAGCTTGATGAACAATATCATTGAAATCAAACAATTTGCGTATCAAAGCCTTCTCATGTGAATGCTTCAAAAGTTCAAAATCTATTACAGCTTGGGGATCAAAATTCTCAAATTGGCGCACAATGCTTTGTATGCGAACGTATGCATAGATTAAATAAACACCTGTATCCCCCTCTGAAACAAGCCAGTCTTTGAGTGAAAATGTAATCTGCTTGTTCGGATCTTGGTTGAGCATTCCATATTTGATTGCTGCAACAGCTACCTTGCGTGTTGTAGATTCGATTTCCTCATCGGACCAACTTTCTCTATGTGATTCGAGATAGTTGTTTCGCACAAAATCACACATTCCCTGCTGTAGTTTTGAAAACATGATTGCGTTACCAGCCCTTGAACTCATCTTGCCTTCTGGCAATACCACTAAGGCATATGGTAGATGAAAACAACTGCTTGCCTGTTCATACCCAATTTTCTTTAGTGTAGCGAAGATCTGCTTAAAATGAAGAGTTTGTTCAGCACCAACTACATAGATCGAACGTTCTATCCCAAATTCTTCGAACTTCCGTTTGGCAAGAGCCAGATCTTTAGTAGAATAGAGTGTATTGCCATCTGATTTCAGCAAAAGGAAAAAACCCAGTTTTTCATCATTTAAATCAACGCCGATAGCTCCATCTGATTTTTGAAAAAGACCATTCTCGGCCCATTGGATAACCAACTGCTTGCCCTCTTCATCTACTTCAGATTCATAAAAGACATGATCGAACTCTGTTCCCAGCCATTTATAGATCTGATCAAAATCCTCCAAGGACCAGTTTCTTGTCTCCTTCCAGATCTGAGTTATTTGAGGCTCTTTCTCTTCTAATTTAGCGAGTAAAGAACTAATTTTATTTTGAGTTTCTTCCTTCTCTGATCCAGTTTGCCCTTCCAAAGCCAAGGTTGATGCAGAGTAAAGTTTACCCAGCCATTCTCCCCTATGGACAGATGGTGGACTTTCGTTATTTTTTTCTTGGTAGTACCAGAGGCATTTAGCGATGTGAGTTCCAATATCGCCTATGTAGTTTGCTGCAATGACTTGATAGCCATTGTATCGGAATAACCGAACAAGACTGTCTCCCAGGGCAACATTTCTACAATGGCCGACATGAAAACCCTTGTGGGTATTGGGCTGGGAAAACTCGATCATCACTCGAGTTTTCTGTTCTAAGGAGTTCTTTGAAAACCAATTTCCTTTGTGGACTTCAGGTAACACCTGCTTAGCCATTTCGGATGAATTAACTTTTACATTCAGATAGGGTCCAAGTGAGGAAAAATTTTCAAAAAGATGAGATTCAGTAAAATTCCCTTGAAGAGCCAACATTAATTCTTTGGCAATTTGCACTGGGGCTTTTCTGAAAACTTTTGCAAGAGTAAAGCATGGGAAAGCGTAGTCACCCATTTCCTGCTGTGGAGGGGTCTCGATGAGCCCAACCAGTGATTGCAAAGAAAATTCATAATCGGGTTGAAGTTTAAGCAAGGTTTGGTGGATACCCACTCCAAAACTTCGTACAAAAATATTCATGATGGATCGAGGTAGTATTAAGAATTAACAAAAATGATCCAAAAAATTGCAGGAAAAAGGCAAGTTTGATCGAGAGGAAAAAAGGCATGGTGGGGGCGGATTGCGCGCGTCCAAGAGGCACCCCTCCCCTTTTCCGAGGCAATCCGCTAGAGGTCGCCAACTATAGAGTTGGAGACCAGAGAGCAGGCCAATATCCCGAGGAGCACCCCTCTCCTCACTAGGCTGCCCGCCCATAACCGACTAGGTAGGCGGCTTAATCAATATTCAAGCACTAAAATTTTTTCAGTGAAATTTGACTTTTATTGATAATTGCAAGCTAGCTAGGGGTAATTATATTTAATCTACTTTTGTCACGCATAAATTGTTTATGTCAATACATTTTTTGAAGCTTTTCGGTGTCTGAAGTGCTTTACATCAAATTAATTATGAGCACAAAAACCTGCTTTTTGAGAATTTTCAATAAATTTGTGCGAAATTTAAACTTGGTTTTTTGGATAGCTTCACAAACTTATGATGCTCATTTGGGAAATTAAATGAATTTAAATAATTTCGAACCTGAACAACTTCCTGGTTTCCAATTTATTGATCATGTAGCAATTGCAGTACTGCAAGGAACTTTAGATGCGCAAGTGAACGCCTATCGAAAGATGGGGTTTCGGGAAGTGCACAGAGAGGAGGTTTTAGGGAATGACCAAGTGAGGGAGGTTCTTTTGCAAATAGGTAACAGCCAGAACCTGATTCAGTTGCTGGAGCCTCTAAATGATAGTTCACCGGTACAGAAGATGATTGATCGGCAAAATGGCAAAGGTGGCCTAGCCCATGTTGGACTTAGAGTCAAAAGTGCTCAAGAGGCTTATAATTACTTATATGAAAACCGATTTCATTTGATTGATGCAGGTCCCCGGCCTGGATCAAGAGGCACAAAGGTCTTTTTCGTACACCCAAAATCAAGAGATGATCAGCCTTTTGAAGTTCTTTACGAAATTGTCGAAGATCCGAATGATAATCTAAAAAAAAATTAAATTTATGAGAATTCTTGTTGTAGGTGGAGCTGGTTACATTGGCAGTCACGTAACAAAATCTTTGTCGGAAGCCGGCCACCAGCCCGTAGTTGTCGACAATCTGCAAACTGGTAAAGCAGAAAATCTATTACCTGGAGTACCCTTCGTACATGCTGATTTGAGAATTCCAGAAACTCTGCAGGGAGTCCTAAATGGATGTGAGGGATTAGTACATCTTGCTGCATTAAAAGCAGCTGGAGATTCAATGACTCAGCCTGAAAAATACGCTAATCAAAATATCTCAGGAACAATACAGCTTCTCAATGCAGCTACCGAATCAGGCGTTCGTTTTGTTATTTTTTCCTCAACCGCTGCAGTTTATGGGGATCCTCAATACACTCCGATGGATGAAGAACATCCCACAGAACCTAGCAACTTTTATGGTTACACAAAACTGGCAATTGAAGAATTGTTGGGTTGGTATGAACAGTTGAAAGGGATAAGGTATGCCTCACTTCGCTATTTCAATGCTGCTGGCTACGATCTTGACGGGAAGATCAAGGGATTGGAAAGCGAACCAAATAATTTATTACCTATCGTGATGGAGGCTGTAATTGGCAAAAGACCATATGTTGAAGTCTTTGGAACAGACTACGAAACTCTAGATGGGAGTTGTATTAGAGATTACATTCACGTCAACGATTTGGCTGACGGGCATGTGAGGGCTCTGGAATATTTGACAAGAGAAACTAATAATCCCATTCTGAATCTCGGTACGTCAAATGGGATTAGTGTGCTTGAGATTCTTGAGCACACCAAAAACCTTTCTCATACAAACTTTGATGTTAGGTTTGGTTCTAGAAGACTTGGAGATCCCGCAATTGTTCTTGCTACGGCAGCTAAAGCGAAATCCTTGCTAGGGTGGGAAGCTAAACGAAGCGATCCAAAAACCTTAATAAACTCTATGCTCAATGTTTACAGGGTATCTCGCTAAATTTATTGTCAAAAGTTGAAAATTCTAAAATAGAGAATTTCGAAATTTCAGTATTAAATGTATAGCATTTTTTCAGAAAACCCGACCAAACCAAATAGCTTTTCCGATGATATCAAATGATTCACCAAAATCCCCAGAAAGAGTGATGGGTGGATAGTTGAGATTATCACTGATGATTTGAATCAAGCCCTTAGGTTGACGCTGTAGACGTTTCACCATCAACATGTCATCCAAACGAATCACGTAGATCCCTTCACGAGCAAACTCTGTCTGCTGTCGGTCGATCAGCAATAAGTCATTTTCCTCAAGGGTCGGTTCCATACTATCTCCCTCCACTGAAACCAATACCATCTGATCCGCAGATTTACCAAGTTGCTGTCTTAACCAACGGTCCTGAAAAGGCATTTGCTCCACAATCGTTTGATCCACAGTCCAACTTCCTCCCCCGGTACTGACTTTGACATCATATCTTGGAATATGTACAACCTCAGTTCCAAAGTCTTTATTTGTAGAATCCAAGTACATTTTTCCAACTCCTAGTAGTAACCAATCCAGACTGATAGAATATTTCTCAGAAAGTTGAATTAGGTAAGGAATGGTTGGGAGAATTCTACCTTTGCAGACATCCGTTGCAAAGGATGGGGCCTTGCCAGTCTCTCTGGAAAACAAACTGCGGTTACCAGCTGCCACTTCTTCAATAACTTTTTGAAAACGAAATATTAAACCTTCCATAACTCTCTCAAGTAAGTTTAAAAAAATTCCCATAATAAGGAAAATTTATAAAATGAAAAGAAATTTTACTAAAATTTCGAAATGAGTTTTGAAATCATCGACATACCCGATGGGGATTTGACCTTTTCAAGAACTTGGCGAGAATCCGAGTCAGTGGATTGGATGGAGCGCTTGAAAAAAGAGATTGAATGGAAGCAACATCGAATCAAAATCTTTGGCAAATGGGTTGATTGTCCAAGATTATCAGCTTGGTATGGTGATCCAGGGGCTGTGTACAGTTATTCAAGTCTGAGTTTGACTCCTAGAGCTTGGACACCCACATTGCTGGAAGTCCGTAATCAGTTAGCTGAAACGATTGAGAGGCCATTCAACAGCGTATTGTTGAACTTATATAGGAATGGCAATGATAGCATGGGTTGGCACAGTGATGATGAATGGGAAATGGGCTTAGATCCTGTGATTGCATCAATCAGTCTTGGAGGTACCCGGATAATGAAATTTCGACATCGCTCTGATTATGAAGTGTCAAACTTTGTACTTGAGCTCTCAACTGGATCACTTCTGATCATGGGAGGAACTACACAAAAATTCTGGCAACATGAAATTCCTAAAACGAAAAAATTAGTCGGTGAACGGTTGAATTTAACATTTCGGTTTGTTCAATGACGATAAATCATTTTGATTTGACTGATGCCTAGCCTAAGTGATCCACGACTATTTCAGCCTCAATGTATTGATCTGCAACCCATTAAGACCCTCCATCAGAATCCACGGTTCACTTTGAAATCAAGAGGAGCCTTCTTTACGATTGAACCAAGCTTTGGTGTGGTACTGATTCAGCCGATTGTTGAGGGTAGCTCGATTGTGCTGGTTGAAGTAAAGCGACCCATCCTAAATGATATGCATTCCATAGAAATTCCGGCTGGCGATCTTGAAAGAGGTGAGTCTCCGCAGGAGGGAGTCCTGAGAGAATTACATGAAGAGACAGGAATCAAAATTTCTGCAGATCGGCTAAATCAGCAGAACCCTTTTACCCTTTCTCCAAGAGATCCCTGTTAAGCTTACATTTATGAAGCAGAAATCAGTATGGATGAATTTTTGGCGAGAGCTCAACACGATGAGGAGATCAGTCAGGTAAGACTCTTTGATTTTGAAGAGGTTCAAGGACTGCTGGTTAGTGATGAAATATCTGGCTGGAGTTGTGGGGCTGTTAAGTCGGTTCTTGTTGAAAAATCTCTCTGCTCTAACCAGTTCAACTTAAAACAATCTTTATACTATATTGTATTTTCATTGCACCTAATTTTTATTAGGCAAACCTTGAATTTCTTCAATACCTTTACATCTTGAGTTCCACATAAAAGGTAAATCTCATGGACAAATTTTCATTTCTAGGCAACGGAGACATTGGCAATTTCGACCATCTTTTCGAACAATTCCGTCAGGATCCAGAATCAGTTGATAAAAGTTGGCGTCAGTTTTTTGAAGGTTTTGAGTTTGCAGAAGCAAATTACGACCAAGAAGGCATTGACGGTGCGATACCTGAAGCTTTCCAGAAAGAAGTCAATGTGCTCAATCTGATTGGAGCATATCGTCAAAGAGGCCATCTCTTCGCAAAGACAAATCCCATCAGACCAAGGAGGATGCATGAACAACCGATTCTTTTAGAAAACTTCAATCTTAGCGAAGGTGATTTTGAAACCGTCTTCCAAGCTGGCAGAAGAATTGGACTAGGGCCAGCTACATTGCGAAAAATTATCGATTTTCTTGGAGAAACTTATTGTGGCTCTATTGGCGCTGAATATAAGTATGTTCGTACTCCACACATAGTCGATTGGATTCAGTCAAGAGTTGAGCAGAATCGTAATCATACCATCTTCAACAAAGAAGAGAAGAAACACATTTATGAAAAATTGATGAGGGCAGTCGATTTTGAAGCCTTTCTTCATACGAAATTCGTAGGTCAAAAACGATTCTCACTTGAGGGAGCAGAAGCTATCATTCCAGCTCTGGAAACACTTGTTGAGGAAGGAGCTGCTCTTGGAGTTAAAGAATTTGTCATTGGGATGGCCCATCGCGGACGCCTAAATGTATTAGCAAATATTCTGAACAAGAATTACGAAAACATTTTTGTAGAATTTGAAGGGAAATCTTTTGGAGATTCCCATTTTGAAGGAGATGTAAAATATCACATGGGTTATTCGAGTGACCGCATTGCCCATAATGGTGAGAAGGTCCACCTGAGCCTTGCACCAAATCCTTCCCACCTCGAAGCTGTCAACCCTGTTGTTGAGGGAATGGCTAGGGCCAAAATTGAAAAGCGCTACTCTGGGGATGAGAAGAAACTGGTCCCCATCCTAATTCACGGGGATGCATCAATTGCAGGGCAAGGGATCATTTATGAGGTACTCCAAATGTCCCAGTTGGAGGGCTACAAGACAGGTGGAACAGTACATGTTGTTCTCAACAATCAAGTCGGCTTTACGACAGACTACATTGAAAGTCGTTCAAGCACCTACTGTACTGATATCGCCAAAACGACGCTCTCACCGGTCTTCCATGTTAACGGAGATGATATTGAGGCTGTAGTTCATACAATCGAAATGGCCCTGGAATTCCGTCAGCAGTTTCATCGGGACGTTTTTGTGGATATACTTGCATATCGTAAACACGGGCACAACGAAGGGGACGAACCACGCTTTACACAACCAACTCTTTACAAGTTAATTGGTAAGCACCCCAACCCAAAGTTAATTTACAGAAATCGATTGATTGATGAAGGAACCTACAGTGGAGCTGAACTAGACGAAATTGACCGTAATTTCAGAGAACAAATGAACTCTTCACTAGAACTTTCACACAAGAGAGAACAACTTGAGCCTACCTCTTTCTTCGAAGGAGATTGGCAAGGGCTTAGATTAGCTCAAAAGGAAGAACACCAGAAATCACCTGATACAGGTGTTAATCGTCCAAAACTCCAGGAATTAGCCAAAAAACTGACAGCGCTTCCTGATGATTGGAAGATTTTCCCAAAAATCCGAAACCTCTACAAAGATCGATTAAAGATGGTGAATGAAAGAGAGATTCTTGATTGGGGTATGGGTGAACAATTGGCTTATGCTTCTCTACTTGATGAGGGAACTGGAATTAGAATCAGCGGTCAGGATGTTCGAAGGGGCACCTTCTCTCATCGACACGCTGTTGTGGTGGAAGAAGACGACACCAAGCATTTTCCTCTCATGCATCTCAGTGATTCTCAGGGATTACTGAGTATTTATAATTCACATCTTTCTGAATATGGAGTCCTTGGCTTCGAATATGGTTATGCCGTGTCATCACCGCAAGATCTGGTGATTTGGGAAGCCCAATTTGGTGATTTTGCTAATGGTGCTCAAATAATCATTGATCAATTTATTGCTTCTGCAGAAACAAAGTGGCAGCGGATGAATGGTTTGGTCCTCCAGCTACCTCATGGTTACGAAGGCCAAGGTCCAGAACACTCCTCAGCGAGAATTGAAAGATTCATGACCTTGTGTGCCGACAACAACATGTACATTCTAAATTGTACAACCCCTGCCAATCTCTTTCATGCTCTTAGAAGACAGACTGCACGACCATTTCGAAAACCTTTGGTGATCTTCACCCCAAAAAGTCTGCTGCGTCATCCAAAGTGTGTAAGTCCTCTAAAAGATTTTGGAAAGGGCACATTTTTTCAAGAAGTTATTGATGATAACTTCGCTGATCCAGCAAAGGTGAAAAGAGTTTTGTTTTGTAATGGAAAAATCTACTACGACCTGGTGGAAAGGCAGCAACTCGAAGAACGTAAAGATGTCGCTGTTGTGCGCCTGGAACAACTCTATCCGATAGCAACTGATCAGATCAAGGAAGTCCGTACCCGTTACCCACAAACGAAGGAGTGCTTTTGGGTTCAGGAGGAGCCCGAAAATATGGGTGCCGCAGGATTCGTGATGCGGAAATTCCCTGATCTGGGATGTTTCATTAAGTTGGTTTCGCGCAAAGGAAGTAGTAGCCCTTCTACGGGGTTTTCTGTAATGCACAAAAAGCAACAAGAAGAACTGATTCATCAAGCGTTTGCTTAAAATCCCAAAATCATAACTCTAAGCTCAGAGATAAAGTATGCCCGTTGTTGAGATAAAGATCCCTAGCCCAGGGGAATCAATCACAGAAGTTACTATTGAAACCTGGCACAAGGCAGATGGGGAATTCGTCCAGATTGACGAAATTTTATGTGAAATTGAAACTGACAAAGCAACGTTACCTATGCCCGCAGAGGTTGCGGGAACAGTCCAAATTATATTGAAAGAGGGAGCTGACGCAAAAGTAGGAGACGTTCTTTGTAAAATTGACACGGCTGGAATACTAAGTGTTGATTCAAGTGGGGCAACTACTAAACTTTCAAACAATGCTGTTTCCGAAAAGGTGGAGCCCTCCAGCGTCGGTTATGCAGCTGGACATCCATCGCCTGCAGCACTTAAATTAATGAACGAAGCAGAGATCTATGCTGACAAGATTCAAGGTTCTGGTCCAGGCAATCGGATTACAAAGCAGGATGTCGAAATAGCTAAAAATCAGATGCCTTCGCCCTCGAAAATTGAGTCCACAGCCCAGCCAGCTTCTGGTCAATCTGAATCTGATGGAGAGGCAGTTCCTAAATCTTCCAGCAGGGAGCAGCGACGTGAGAAAATGTCTCGGCTTCGGAGCAAACTCTCAGAACGCCTAGTTGCTGTGAAAAATGAAACCGCTATGCTGACAACCTTTAACGAGGTTGACATGAGTGCGATCTTCGCAATACGAAGGGATTACAAGGAAAAATTTGAAAAAAAGTATGGCCGGCGCCTTGGTTTTATGGGTTTCTTCACAAAAGCCGTGAGCGAGGCAGTACAAGATTTTCCGGCAGTGAATGCAATGATTGATGGTAATGAAATTGTTTACAGTGATTTCGTCGACATAGGCATCGCTGTAAGCGCTCCGAAAGGACTAGTGGTTCCTGTAGTTCGCAATGCAGAAAGTCTGACTATACCACAAATTGAACTGGAGATTGGGAGACTGGCCAAGCGTGCAAGGGATAACAAGTTAAGTGTAGAAGAGATGACGGGAGGTACCTTTTCGATCACTAATGGTGGCGTCTTCGGATCCATGCTTTCAACACCAATCATCAATCCCCCTCAAAGCGCCATTTTGGGGATGCATAACGTGGTGGAAAGACCAGCAGCGTCAAATGGCCAGGTTGTGATTCGTCCGGTTATGTACTTAGCTCTCAGTTACGATCACCGAGTCATTGATGGCCGTGAATCCGTTAGCTTTCTATTTAAAGTGAAAGAATATCTTGAAAATCCTGCAAGGATACTTCTCGGAGTATGAAGCTAAAAGAAGAATTATTTAACAAACAGACAGTCGGTACTTGCGGAGAAGTACCGACTGTCTGTTAATTTGTTGGGGGATGCACCTCACCCTCTCTCCGGAATTGAGCCAAGCGATCCGCTTGTGGTAGAGAAGCGAGATGTGCATAAATTGCAGGAAGCGCGTTGCTCTTTCGCAACTTAAGAAAATCGTTGTCACCAAGCTTGTTAAGATTTTCCTCGTTCACGAGATATAAGCCACTAATCTGCTGGGTTTTCCCCATGTTTTGGAAGTTCAGATTCATTGAGGTAAACAGGTTCATGTCTTTCAATTCTTTGCAAACCTGATGTGTGAACTGCTCCATTTGGTGTAACTCAGTCAGATATTTCCTGACATGTTCCATAGTCTCGCTTAGTTCTCCTTCGGGTGTGAACAAGGGGTTACCCCCTTCGGTTCCAACCAATTCACTTTCTTCATCAACACAAATTAAAAATTGATTGGGATCTTGAGTAGGTGCAAGGGTAAACGGATACCTACGAATAGCTGCAGGAACATAGGGTACTAACCATTTTCCTTGATCATCAATATAAAGGTTCTCTCCTTGCTGCAGCCCTAGCAAAGCAACAGGCCTAAATTCTTTTGTACTGGGCTCCTCTAAAAAGATAATTGGATAGTAAGCAGCAGCTCGGAAAAATTCTTTAAGAGCAATAGGAGCAAAATGAAAATCTTTTGCAAAAAGGAAATTATCTGTTCCCTTAACGAATAGATGACTGTGATTTTCTTTTGTTACGGGTACAACTTTCTTAAACATGCGACTCCTGTGCATGGTTGAAACTGGTTCAAAGAGACTCAGCCTTTCAATGGCTAGTCAAATCCTAAGCATCTTAGCCTGAAGTCTTTGAACGTTACACTCAAGTCCACAATGAAAAATCATTCAGGAATGGGTCAAATTGACTGCTGATGGCATAATTCTTTGAAAAAGTGAAAAGTCATCCATGTGGAAAAGACCCAAAGGTTGGATTCGCAAAGGAGAGAATTCAGCATGGCTCGCAGAGCTCGACAAGAGTTGTTTCAATAAAGCTTGGCGAGAAGAGTCATTCAGTAGATTAATGAAAAAATCGTGGTTCCGTGCTTGGACATGGCATGCTGAAGCCAATTCTAAAGCTTTAGCATTTTTGGTTGTCGAGGATCTACCTGATTTGTTCTCAATCCTCAGAGTTGGAGTAGTTCCAGAATGCCAACGGCAGGGAATTGGAAAAGAAATGATAGACTTCTTAATTCAGCTAGCTAGGAATGAGCAGGTCCCCAATATCTTACTGGAAGTTCATGAGTGTAATCTTGCAGCTCAGCATCTATACTTTGCCTCAGGGTTTCGTCAAATTCATCGAAAGAAAGGCTATTACCACGATCCCTCAGGCAATGCCCTAGTGTTGATCAAAGCAATTTCTTAATTGGTTATCACGATGAATGGTGCGCCAGAAGCTCTACCCTAGCTCATAGGAGAAGCCCAAATTTCCTGTCGCTTACTTTAATTCACCTAATTGCATATCTTTTAAAGTCAATATCGTTAACTCTTTAACTGGTTCAACTGCTTTATCTTATTTTCAAAAAAATGCTCTATACATTGCTCTGCCTAATTAAAGACTCACAAAACTTATTATTGCTATGAAAGCGAACGCCATCATTTTAAGTTTTCGATTCTTCCTAAGCAGATAGATAATATCAGGTCACAAACTAGCTCATAAAAATATGGCCTAAATCTGACCGTGGCATCCTTCGATTCTCCAAGCTTATACTTATAAAAGAAGATCCGAATCTTGTGGCATAGAGTCCAATTGCTCCATTAGTGCGTCCAAGCTTAAAACTTCGGCATATGATGCGGAACATCCAATAAAAGCAATCCTCTCTCATCTTCAGAAGCTGGAAGAGTGACTTTACAATGTTGAACCTTTAGCATCATCAAGGTGAATAAGAAGTCAAAGTGTATTCCCAAATAGGCTGAGAACTGAGATTCAGTGTTCTTGCTTTAATCTCCGCAGAACATTTTATATCACGTCTTCAATTGACAGATCCTTCATTAACTTAACGTGCATTATCAGTAGTTAGGTTCATAACTGAGATATTTGTAAATCGGTGTATATGATATTAATGACTTCACGTTGTCTTTCCAAAATTTTGCCAAGAATAAATACTCCAATGGCAGTTTCTATTATATGAGTTAAACTGCCGCAGCTCGTAATCTTCAACGTCATTGACAAAACAACTGAAGATTAGCTAACAACATTGAAAAAAAAGCAGGTATTAAGATGAAGTAGTCATAGCGAGTCATTTTTGATGCCTTGAGTGAATGCAATAGGCCTCAGTAATAACCAATTGCCACTAGTGCAAAAACCAGCAGAAACTATCCAAAAAATGAGAAAATACCCAAAGAAAAAATCATTTCCAGCAAAAATATCAATGTGATGAACGCCCTAAGAACATTCTTTGAAAAGTGAACGGGTATTTTTGATAGGGGTTTTTTCGACATGCTAAGTTAAGACATGAATTGATATGATATTTATTGATTTTAATTACTGAATAGTTTGCCAAATATAAAATGAGAAGGACTTTTCAATTGTTTTCTCATTGGATTAAGTTCGCTTTTGTAGAAGTATACCCTTCAGATATTCACCTTCAGGAAAAGATAGTAATTGTGGATGATCTTGATCTGCAGAAAAGGTATCGATAATCAAAAAGTCATGTCTGGCATCCTCTGCGCTACTTGCCAAAATCTTCCTGAACAGTTCGGGACTGATTGCACCTGAACAACTAAATGACGCCAATAGTCCTCCTAAATTCAAGAGTTTCATTGCGAGCAAATTGATATCTTTGTAAGCTCGTGCAGCTTTTTCAACATTTTGCTTTGTTGGGGCAAACTTTGGGGGGTCAAGTATAACTAAGTCAAAATTTCGTCCTTGATCTCGAAATTTTCTGAGGGATGCAAATACATCCGCTTCCATCCACGCAGTTTTATCTTCTTGTAACCCATTCATCCTTGTGTTCAATTTTGCCATTTTCAAAGCTTGACCAGAACTATCGATGGAAGTTACAAACTTTGCCCCGCCACGCAATGCATTAAGACTGAATCCACCCGTATAACAAAAACAATTTAGGACCTCTCTGTTGTTTGAGATTTCTTGGATCTTGGCTCGGTTAGCTCGTTGATCAAGGTAAAATCCTGTTTTTTGCCCATTTTTAACATCAATGTAGTACTCTAGTCCATGTTCCTTGATTACAAAATTAGGGGGTAGTTCTCCTAGGATTGATCCACATTGTCTTTCAAGTCCTTCCAACCTACGAACCTCAGTATCAGACCTTTCAAAAACACACTCTAATCCCGTCAAATCTATCAATTGTCGAATCAAGACCTCCCTCCAATATTCGATGCCGACAGATAAGAATTGTAGCACCAATACCTGATTATATTGATCGATGATGAGTCCTGGAAAACCATCAGCTTCGCCATGAACAAGACGTTTTGCATTGCTGGCCATATTGCTTGAACTACGATAGGAGAGGGCCTTCTGCAATCTAGAATAGAAAAAATTTTCATCAATTTTATCCCGTTCGTTAAAGCTCCAAAAACGTAATCGAATTTGAGATTTTGGACTCCATGCAGCATATCCTAGGAATTTTCCAGATGATGATTCTACCCTGACGGTTTGACCAGGTTGGTTTGCATCCGCTTCGGATTCTACAGCACCAGAGAAAACCCATGGGTGTCTCCTATGAACAGATTTTTCACGACCTGGTTTTAGACGAAAAATAGGAATGATAGTTGGTTGAAGTTTCATAATTTTTTGAAAAGTTAACGTCGTTTGCTTTTATCAGGGACAAATC
>JACLAC010003076.1_pt1 | contig 14201 bp, 17 predicted proteins | sample 8027881 | NCBI WGS metagenome assembly JACLAC01 (sample SAMN15725517, study PRJNA655200) | protist metagenome | isolation source: fluorescence activated cell sorting (FACS) single amplified genomes of... | place: Spain: Blaines Bay Microbial Observatory, Mediterranean Sea | collected 2016-01-19 | reverse complement strand
ACCAAAGTGCCTGGCAAAAGTGTCTGGCGCAGCTTAGGGAGGATATTAGCAGTATCACGCAGATTGACGACCAAACGACGCTGGATGAGCCCATAGAGGCCCCTGATCTTCAGGTGACCAGTGTGAACATTGGTGAGCAGCGGTTTGTCATCACGCAAAGCGGCGAAAAGCTGTTTACGGATATGGTGTTGGATTCTGGGTATAAGATTGAGAAGATTGCTTTGAGTCATTTGGTGTTGAACAAGAATGGGAAGCGTATTAAGTATAATTTGATTCGATAGTTTGTGGTTTCCAAAAGCCAGTGATTGAAATCACCGTCTAAATTGCCTTGCCCCTACTGGGCAATAGGTTGGCTGCCGAACGTAGTCTACCTCATGATTTGGAGATAATTCTTACTATTCACGATGATGGTGGGTGTGCTAACGACTAGCCCTGTAGGGGCTATGCAATTTAGACGGTGATTTCAATCACTGGCTTGGTTCGAGAAAAGGTTTAAAAAAACCCTGTAACCCAACCCACAAAACCGACACTAACTAAGCAACAAAGACAAACAACAACGGATAACGACAACGAGCCATGACTACTACAACCACTATGCTGGACATCGAGTCCCAAATCAACGGAGCCAACGGCGGCCTGTTTGTAAAAAACCTATTAACAGACTTGGAAAACGACCAATTCCAATTAAAACGTCGATTAGACAGCGGGTTAAGCCCCAACGAATTCATCGACACCGAAAAGGCCTTTAAAGCCGTAGAAGCGGCCATTAACGTACTCAACAGCTACGCGAAAGAAAAAGGAGCAAAGTAACGCCATGAACATCCCAACAGAACGTATTCGTCACATTACCGAACTCGGTTTCCTGTCCGCCGGACAAGGCCACCAACAAGAAGCAACAGACATTATCGAAGGCCTAAAAGCCATGCGGCCCGAAGCCACAACGCCCTACATGATCGAAGTCTTTATGATGATGGGCAACAACCAATACCAACAAGCGTCTACCTTGTTACAAGAAAAAGCGTTAAAAATCGACCCCAACGACGATATATTAAAAGGCTTTTTAGCGTTGACCTTAACCAAACAAGGCTTAGCCAGCCAAGCCGAACAATACCTGGCGCAGGCAAAAAGCTCCGAACACACCTTGGCCGTACAACTGGCCGACGAAGTTGAGAAAATGAATTAATACCGAAAACCACAAGTACAAGAAGGACACTATCATGATTGAAGCTATTAACGCATCGATTGGCAAAGTAGAGGCCATTACGACCAACGCGGTCAATGTGGAAAATTTTGCACCCAACGCCGGTGGTGCGGAGGTAGCCTCCCTAAACGATATGCAACAATTTGACAACGCCATGGCCAGTACAGATCGACTTGCACCAGTGAACGAAACCGGCACAGACAACCAGGTGGGAAAGATTACCGCCCACGAATGTGACCCGACTCATAAACATTGGGGCGACCAGATTCTTAACGGACTGGAAAGCATTCGCACCGACTGTATGGATCAATTTAACACCATTGAAGTGGCGCTGGCAGACCCAGAAATTAGCACCACCGAACTGATGAACATCCAGTACGAAATGAATATCTGGGCTTTTAAACAAGATTTATTTGCCAAATGTGCTGGCGGTGTCGACCGTAATGTTGACACCTTACTTAAAGCACAATAAAGCGTTAAATATGTAATAAACCATTAACACCAAGTTAATTTTAAAACTAACCCATAAAGGGTTAAACCAAACCACCAAACCCAACACTCTCAGGAGAGTATATTATGTCTTCAGTAACCGGCAGCACTACCAACTCAACCAGCAACAGCAACGGCTTAAATATGTCAAACGTTAGTGACGTATTAGGTGAAATTGTTAGCGGCAAAGAAACCGAAATCAATAGTACGTTAACCGTAACCAATACCGACGGAACCACCAGCGCAGCCACACTGGATGATTCTGCCAGCGTACTAGCCCTGCAACAGCTCATGAACGAATGGAGCTTCACCGTCGGCATGCAAAGCTCGATGTTAAAAACTATTTCGGATGCCTGCAAATCGATGGTACAAAAAGTAAGCTAAAACAGCTTAAACCCCGTCACGATAAAATGCCCCGTAAGGGGCATTTTATTATCCACCCCAAATACAAATACATGGCAAAAACATGATCAAGCACATAGCGAAATACAAAAAAAAGGTGGCCATGGCAATGTTAGGAGCTTCCCTCTTATTGCTGGCTGGCTGTCAAACAGAACTTTATAGCGGTTTAAGCGAACAGCAAGGCAACGAGATGTTTTCGCTATTAATCGACCATGGTATCGACATTAAAAAAGTTGCTGGCAAAGACAAAACCGTGGATTTAACGGTCGAAGAAAAAGAGATGTCCAAAACCATCGCCATCTTAAAAAAATATGGTTACCCTAAAGAAGAATTTACCACCATGGGTGAAGTGTTCGTGAAAGACGGCATGATTTCTTCCCCCTTGGAAGAGAAGGCGCGTTACCATTACGCCCTATCGCAGGAACTCGCTGGCACCATCGCCTTGATTGATGGCGTCATGTCTGCCCGAGTCCACGTAGTCTTACCGCAAGAAGATGCTTATGGCGAACGCGCGATAGACCCAACAGCCTCTGTATTTATTAAACATTCTAATGATATCTCTAAAGAGCGATTAGTCCCCAAAATTAAAATGATGGTCGCCAGCAGCATTGAAGGCTTAGGTTTTGATGCAGTGACCGTAGGCTTGTTCGAAGCCATGCAAGCCCCGGTATTTCAACGTGAGCCCCTAGTGAACATTGGCTTTATTACCGTGAAGGAAAGCTCCGCATCGACTTTATACATTATTTTTGGAGTAGTGTTATTAGTACTAATAGCCGCTATTGCCTGCGTTCTAATACTGTTCAATAAGCACAAAGCAAAAGCAGGAGAGGTGGCCAAGTGAATACCGCAGCGATCACTCCCGAATACGATATAGATTACCAGTATGCCAACAACCACGCATTGTTACAAGCCGTCACCGCGTTTAATTTTTCACCGATAGACGAATTAAATCACAGCTGGGTGTACGTGATGAACCACGGTGAAACACTGGCCGAGATCTACCAACATCCACGCGCCAAGCAATACCTATCGCTGTATTTAATGGCCCAATATAACATAAGCGACCGTTACGACTTTGACTTTGGCGACAGACTTAAACGCGTGTGCTTGCTACCACAACGATCATTGCAAACATTTATTCGCACTTTGGGGGTTATTTTAAACTACCCTCATATTAACACCTTGATTCAAGGGAAAGTCATTCGGGAAGTGAAAAACGTTATCAGCCCAGAGCGTTACGAATATTCACAGAAGAAAGCACCTTTTTTAGTTCGTCAAGTACCAAGTTTTATCCATAGCTTTAACGGAGAAAGCCCTGTAAAAATCGACACAACCTTTGCCGATTCAGGAAAATTAGGGGCTTACCTAGACCATTGTGGTATGCGCCTGTTGGGTGCCGCACTTGGGCGCATACCCATTCAAAACAAATGGCGCATGTACTGGAAGTTACCACGGGAATACAAAGAGCCATTGGCTAAAGCATTTTCCTTCGCCGGAGACAGTAACCGCCACCTGCAAGCACAAAAAATATTGACCAAAATTATTCAAAAGGATAACACGCCATGCTTTCATTTGTTCGATTAGAAGACCAACAGCTCAACTTGGGAGACACCAATAAAGTCATCCGTGCCGAACAATACCGCTGTTACAAAACCGGTGTAGACATCAAAAACGACGCACTGAAAGAGAAATCTAATATTATCCAATCGGCCAAACAACACTTCGAACAAGAAAAACAACGAGGCTTTAAAGAAGGGCAAGAGCAGGCGACAAAAGAATTGGCCGAAAAGATGTTAGAAGTCTCCGCCCAGTACCCACTTTACCTTAAAAACATCGAACAACAAGTCGTCGACCTGGTGATCACCACGGTCAATCAAGTGATTGACGGTTTGGACGACCACAACCGCGTTTTGGGTCTGGTACGTTCTGCACTCAAAAAAATGAACCAGCAAAAACAAGTCATCTTGAAAGTAGCACCAGAAAACCTCGATAACATCAACAACAGCCTGGCCGAATTATTAGCCGCTCACCCTAATATCGAATCGATAGAGGTGAAAGCCGATACCTGCTTTGGTTCGAACCAATGTCGCCTGGAAACTCCTGTAGGCGTACTGGATGCTAATATCAACCAACAACTTGATATACTCGAGCAAGTTTTGGTGCAGAGTTTAACCGACGAATGCCAGAAAGACAGTAACCTTTCGCCATAAAAAGCCACACAATACCAAAGATTCATTATCAACGGATAGCCGCATGTACAACTACGACCAGCAAGAAAACAACATTCAGAATGCTCATATGCACGGCAAAGCCAAGCTCCAACTCATTCAACAGGAATTTGACGGTTGTGTACAGGGTTTCCAACAACGGCTTCAAGAGCAACAGGAATTACTAGACCTTATTAAAAGTGCTGTTCCTCGCCTACCACAGGAGCAAAAACTACCTGCTTTTAAAGCATTTATTCAGGTGTTGTCGGATGAACAGATGCGTAGAATGGGGCCTCCTAATCGAACGGTGGCGAATAAACCCAGAATTAGCAAAGCAATGAAAATTTAAGCCGATTGAATTGAATGGTGAAACCACAATGAGTGACATTAATAACGAATATTGGACAGACTCCTTTGGCAATGTGATAGAAGCCCATAACGAATCCGCTGCTAGAGAGATTTATGACTCCAACAGCAGTACAGATGATTTACAAGGTGATGCCGATCAATTGATTGCAGATCTTGTCGAGACGTATCTGGAAAAGCGCTACCAATATGGCGCCGATATACATATAGAGTATGAAGATAGTACGACAGGGGAAAATTACCTCTATGACCTGGACTTAATGCTGGAAACTTGGATACAAGCTTCAGAACAATACAGTAGCGTTGATGACTTAAATGTATTGATGAACAATGCAGGCGAAAGCGAACTGTTTTTTGGCACAGGTAATGTTGACACGACAAGCGTTGGCACGACAAGTGTTGATTACACTTCCGATGCCACTAGCCCTGTCGAGATATTACAGATCAAAGCATTACTGGGGGACTACTCTTCAGAAACAGTGAGTTCAGACATTTCACTAATATTGGATGAATTAAGATCGAGCGATGGTAGATTAACATTATTTCAAAGTATCTATGATTACTACAACAACAATGGTTATACCTACGGCAACGGTACCAGTGTCGATATAACCTTAAATAGCGGCTCAACTGGCACGCTGGATTTGGATCTCTACTTAGACGAGCTATTGTCGCAACTTTATAATAACGTAAATTTACCTAATGTCGCTACGATAGGTATGGATGCTTCGCAATATGTAACTAGCACATCTAGCTACCAAGAGCAATCGCTCATTGAGATGATTAATATACTAAATAACCAGACACCACAAGACACCGGTATTTACGATACTCTGAATATAGTACAAAACTATTTGACGGACGAAGATGAACAAATCGATTTTTTAAATGCCCTCTTTAATTATTATTCAGAAATCGGCACAGCCTATGGCGATGGCGTTACGGTTTCCATCACCTTAGACAACTCTGCAAGCACTGAACTGGATCTGGATGGTTTGACTTATACGCTATTAGGCGAGCTAGGATATTCGCAGGATACTTTCGGCATTGACGCATTTCAATATTCACTCATTGTACTCGACGCCCCCACTGCCACCAGCGAAACAAGCGCCACCAGCGTTATCAGCACCACGACGGCTTCATCCTCCGCTATCGCTAGTATTCTCAACAACTTGGGTGTCACCGATTTGTCTTCCATGTCCGGCTTGGTTGACGGCTGGTTCACAAACACTCAAGACCAGCAAGATCTCCTTGAATTAGTACTGCAATATTATGTCAATACTTACACTAAATATGGTGATTCTGCCACATATTCCGTAAGCTTGGATAATGGTACGACGGGCGACTTGGACTTGGATAGCCTGGTAGATGAACTGCTCGACACGTTGGGCTACGCTACCGCCGATGAACATGGTATGGACGCGTTTGCTCAAACGCAGGGAATGAATATCTTTGAGCGACTGATCATCAACAGCCACGTTTATGAACTAGAAGATTATGCGGGGAACGCCGCCAGTTACAATGTTGATATCTCTACGGCCATCGAGGAGCTCCCTCTTGAAACAACTATGGCCTATTATCATCAAGCTTACATGTGGGAAAAGCAATACGATTTCAACACAAAAGCTAATGAATTAGATGAGATATACACTAGAATGAGTGGCATCTCCGGTATAACCTCGACATTGACAGACTCAAAAGAAGATATTTACATCCTTGCTGACCATTCCGTTACTTTTGGTGATTACAGTGATAATTCAGCGTTAGTTTTTGCCTATTTAATTGGTATTGATCAATATGGTATCGACCCTGACCGTATGCCGGACATTTTGCGCGATGGTTCGGATAAAAATTCAACAGAAAAACAATTCTATAAAGAAATAATGGAAGGTTTGCTAGATACCAGCGGTCGCAGAGACTTTAGAGATATGGTAGAAAATGAACTCACTTACCTCAACAATAACACACATGACTTTTTCCAATGGACCAACACCAACGAAGGTCGAGAATATACCGACCTTTATGATATTCATACTGAAAGTTATGATTACTGGCTTGGTAGCGGCCAGTTAGACTGGAATGTAAAAGTACTGAAAAGTGGTAACTTTGATGGTGTTATCACAGGCATTAACAATCTTTATTCTACTTTTGAAAATGAAGCCAATATCATCACTATTGATCTAAACGAAGCACTGACTCGTTATAACGAAGCCATCCAATATATGAGTGCATTACTAGACAAAATGTTCGATGTCATCGATGGCATTATTAAGAAAATATAATCCCGCGACAGCATAAGCTTAGTTTTACGAGAGAACTCCATTATGACAAACACTAACATGTACAACCTCGCCACCACTTTAAATAACGAATTGAAACATATAGACCCTCCTTTGAATCAGGCCATTAATCGATTCGCCGAAGGCTCTACCCTGGGAGACATTGCCGAGCTTGATAAACCACAATTGGAATCGGCTTACACGATGGCGATGCGTCTGTTTAACGCGGGCAGCTATCAACAAGCGCATGACACCTTTAGCGCACTGTGTTTCTTTTCTCATAACGAAAAACGTTACTGGTTTGCACTCGGCGCGTGTCGACAACAACTTAAACTGTACCACGAGGCTATTCGTGCTTATATTTGTGCTAGTATGCACGACCCGCATGACCCCAAGCCTCGTTTACAGCAAGCCATCTGCCAACTCAACATAGGGGCTAACGAAGTTGCCGAACAATGCCTAAGTAATTTGTTAGTACAACGCTCGGAGTTTGAACAAGATCGTGAAATATACGCGAAAGCCGAACTGTTGTATCAGAATTTACAAACGAAAGCACAAAACATATAGAACAAAGATGAGGGTCTAACAATGTCAAGCGTATGGAGCAACTCTTCCAGTCACTATTATGACAGCTATAGCACTGATAGCAGTACCAACACCACTTCTGTACATACCGAACAGCTGGACAATGGCGGCTCGGTAGTCACCACCGATATGGGTGCCTACGGTGGCTCATTAGCCATTTATGATAGCGATGGCAGCCTTGTATATGAAGAAGGTTGGGGGCCACAATCCCAATCCGCAACAGAGCAATCCATTGACCTTGCCCTGGCCTCCACCTTACACGCCATTGCCGATCGCTCCACTAACGACATGCTCAAGTATTTAACCGAGCTTAGGCTTTCCGGTGGTTTGCAAGCAGAAAATACCACTGCCAGTGTTACAACTAATGTTACAACCAATATTACACAAAGCAGTACTGAGCCATCATTAGAGGACGCCTATTTGCGAATGATGTCGTTGCTGCAAGACTTGGCAGATATCAGCTCAGCGAATAAACGTTCGGAGTCTGAGTATTATATGCACGAAAAGCAGGATGCTTACGATGAGATGTTACGCCAGATAGAAGATTACGAAAAAGCAGCCAAAAAGGCTAAAAAGAAAGGTGATCTGATAGACGCATTAACTTACGCAGGGGCAGCGGTGTCCATAGCGATTGGCGCCGCCATGATCGCCACGGGCGCAGGTGCCGTGGCCGGGGGCATGATGATCGCCTTTGCGGTGGATACCATCGTTAGCACAGCCGAAGGCAAAGGTGCTATGTCCAGTCTCACGGACTTTATCGCCGATCGTTTGCAAAAAGATTGGGGTATGAATGAACAGGACGCGCAAATCGCTGCCGGGGTTATCCTCACCGTCTCGACCATAGCACTATCGATGGGAGCCAGCAGCGTGGGCGCAGCACAAAGTTCGGTAAGTATCGCTGCCAAGGTGGCCATTGCCGCGGGCAACTTAGCCAATGCCGGTATTTCGATTGGACAATCCGTTGCCAATTTGGAGGTCGCCAAAGCACAATACAACGCCGAGATGGAACGTATAGAAATCGAAGAATATGAACTGAAGCAAGAACTTGTTCAGACCATGATCGAAGAAGTCGTACAACGCTTACGTGAAATAATAGAAAATCAATCGAATCGTATTAAGAACCAAAGTGATGTGATCGCAGAAGAGGGTCAACTCAATATGCAAATCGCACATCGTCTGTAATTTATTAAGAGGTAATCCTTATGTCAAGCCCAATCAATACACACTACCCTCACGCCAATACCCCGGCACAAACTCCCTATACCAACCCATCCACTCAACCGGCGAATACTGCCAATACCCTATCCCTAGCAGGGGTGTCCAATCAAAACGCTCAACCGCAAACACACACCACCCAGAACGTTCAGCTTTATGGGGCTCAATCGGCCAGCAATGCTGATACTTCATGGTTAGAGAACTTAGACACCAGCATAATGGACGAAGCCACTGCCAACGTTTACGATCTAATGAAGACCATTGCCAATATTAGTAACGAAATACGGGAGCAATCGACCGAAATCAAGTGGGCGCAATTAGATGCCTATGAAGCCGAAATGCAGGACTACGTTAATAAACTCAAAGACGCTGCCACCACGGCTTTGACCACTGCCGTCGTCACTGCATCAATCTCCATTGCCATGACAGCGGCTAACGCCATTAGCAGTGTCAAATCCATGACGTCTGCAGCGAATGGTTTGCAAGCGCAAAATAATGCCAATGCTGCACTCACACAAGCAGAGAATATGAATTTGGCGTCTGCTCGAAGTCAAATGGGCAGTACCTCCACGACAGCTTCGACACAGCCATCCAACCAAGCACCGGCGGCATCGGCGGCACCAGTAAATTCAGTGCCCTCTGCCGAGAGTAATATTGAAATATCTGTGGATAGCGCCAGTAAGCCAGCCCAAAACGCAACCACGATTGAACTCGAAGTAGATAACAACCAAGCCAGTAATAATACAGCGACAAACGCCGACACGGAACAGAATATAGATAGCATGGAGACTGAACTGCAACTGCGCCAGCAAGCCAGAGTCTATAGCGCAGAAGCGGCCAGTCACAATCACCAAGCGAGTATTTACGACACCCGAGCCAAGAATAATGCCCAGGTTATCCAAGCCTTTAGCCAGATCGGCTCGGCAACGGGTGACTATGTTCAAAAACAACAACAGGCAGATGCAGAAAAAATCAAGGTGGATGCCGAGGTAGAACGTACCTTTATGACGGAATTTTCTCAAGTGGCTGCAACGGCTCAAGAGAATGTAAAATCGATGATATCGGCGATGCAACAGATGGTCAGTACTGAAACACAAGTGCATAACCATTTGGCTAATCGTTTATAAACCTCCTTCCTATTCTACTACACGAAGCCCTCAAGTCATGTGACTTGAGGGCTTTTTTATTGGGCCTACACACCGCTGTGGGTGTTGCTATTGCTTCTGCATTGGTCTGGTAATCATTAGTCTCATTTGCAAAGTTATCTCCTGAAACCGATACACCTCCAGTGGAAAAACTCAGTCGACTTGAATATTCAACAGCTCCATATTAAGAGGAGCCAAGTCAATGGACGGTGCACGTATTATGTGGTTTGAATGTGTAACGTCTGGATAATTGGCTATAGTCTCTGATTCCAACAATGCAGTTTGATTAGTCGTGTGGGTATTGATATCCAACAAAAGTCCATAAAAAAAGCCCCTACATCTTTCGACATAAGGGCTTAACATCATTTATCGTATTTAGTGGGCTATTTTCTTTAGAGCCAGATGCCCTTGTCCTCACCTCCTCCTTGTGTATTATTATTTTCAGCGCCTTCACCGATAGTCAAACCGAATACTTCGTTATTGTTATTCCCCGGAGTTTTGCCCTCATCTCCCGCAATATTCGCAAGACCTTCTTCACCTTGCGGACCTGCCTCACCTTGTTCGCCTACCTCACCAAGGGTTGCACCAGGAGCTGCACCAGGAGCTGCACCAGGAGCTGCACCAGGGGCTGCACCAGGAGCTGCACCAGGGGCTGCACCAGGCTGATTCATTGCAAGGTCTTGAATCCGTCCAGGATTATTCGCCGCGTTCGTCAAGCTTTGAATCGGCGGATCGTTCTCTGGGCCACCCATAGTGGCAGCACCTTGAGTATTTACTTCTAGCCCTAGCTTTGTCGCGACATCACTATCGGGCGTGTTAGCCCCAACAACGGGATCATGTTGGGGGTTATTGACGTTACTGCTACCAATGGAGTTCATATTTTATATCTCTCTTAGTGTTGTGTAAAAATAAAAAAGGTTTAATGTTGCTGTTTACATGTACGGTTGGTAACACCGTATCTGTTCTAGTTACAATTTTCTGTTGAACTTTAGTCATTCGGATATCATTTTCACCTTGATTGTTGGTAAACGGGACATCCGCGTCAACCATAAACCTCAATACGTCTTCTTCATAACCCCGAAGTCCCGAACAACAATACTTCAATAACAGAACGAGTAGAGGGTGACAAACTGGTGTCATTCTCAATCGCAGTTTTTGCATGAAAAAGTCATGATAAATTAGCTAGATAGTTAAAGTAAAAGTAAAAGTAAAAGTAAAAAACCCCAGCTTCATACGAAGCCGAGGCAATTTTAATCAACCATATACCAATAGTATATAGCTTCTATGTTATCACTTGCCACAGGTCAACTCTCTATCAAAGTTCACCTACTGCAGCGATTAGTTATCATTAGAGAAGGCTTGCTTCATCTCATCGAAAGCCGAAGTCTCATCAGGTACAATATCAGCCATCACTTGATTCAGCCCAGCCTGGACCATAGGGTCTGCGAATATTGGAGCATTAGTTGCGTGTTGCGCTTGTGTTCTCTCTTTCATTGCCAACTCTTGTGCAGAAAGATCTTTGATATCAGAGCTTGGTGGTTGCGGAACATGGGCTTTGCCATTCAACTCCACTTGTTCACCGACAAAGGCATCGGCCAGTGGTACAATTGGGTTGCCATCAGGGTCCATATTACCGAGATCTGTTTGGTTTAGTGCTATGACTTCTGCTGCGAAGTCAAGCATAGGTGCATTCCCATTATTCGCTAAGGGATTTTGTTCTATATCATTTCCTACTAACTGGCCAGCAGCGGGTGCATTACCTACGTTCATATTACTTATTCCTATTTTGGATATTGTTGGTTGGTTCATTTATTAAGTAACACTTGCTGAGCTAAGGTTACATGACTTATCTGAATCGAAACCTGGAGGGAAAGATCAAGGAACAGAGATAAGTGACGACACTTTACCTTGATTCTGTACGATAACACCCTGCATGGGGGGGGCATATCCGACTTTAATAAAAAAGGAGGGAACGAAGAAAACAGACCCTATCGGGTATCAGCGAACTCCAAATAGGCCCCAGCCTTCAATAAAGCTGAGACCTTAAGTACAAGCATGCTCGCTAGAGTATTAGATCATATGTAAAATAGACGCCTTCTACAATTTGTTCTCAGCGGAGGATGCCCACTTTTCCATACCAGCATTATTAACCTGATTAAAATTTTCTTTATGTACCTCCATTTTAGCTTCAGCCAATGCGACAGAATAATGAAAACCGGCTTCTATTTTTTGCATTGCCAACACCTTAATCTGTTCTGATATTTCCAGGTGGGGTTTATCGCCTTCGCCTGGATTGTTAAGAACCGCCATTTTCTCTTCGTCTTCGCCATCCATACCTTCAGGATAGTAATCAGCCAAAACCATTAGGTCGTCTTCACCTTCACCTTCCATTCCAGCAGTACCCTTTGCTATTAATTCATCTATATTCACATCTGGAATATGATAATTCATTGCTTGTTCAATAGCTCCAAACATTTTTTCATTACTTACATCCCCTTCCATGTGTGCCTGATCAGCTGGCATATTGAACAGTTTCAACTCCGCAGTAACATCTTGTGCAGCAGCATTCATCAATGAAGGCAGCCCTTTACTATCCAGCGCTTTCATAATACTGTCAAAGTTATTCCCGCCCTGCAGCACAGTCATTGTAAAAGACATATCCAACTTAACGTTAGAGTTGGCCATGGCGTTTATGTTAATCACTTCCACCTGATCAAGAAAAGCATTACCAGAATTTACTGGATTAGATTGTATATTCATATTAAATTCTCACATTAATTAACGTCATAATAAATACATATAAAATTGGATTGCATTACCACTCTAACGGTTACAATTTTATTGTTCCCGCTCAAGCGACCGCAACCACTTAAGCACCTCGGCCACGGGCTGAATAAACTCCGAGGGAATATACTCATCCACTTCCGCCGCTGCTAACAACCCACGCGCCAAAGGAATATTCTCCATAATAGGAATATCATTCTCCCTAGCGATCTTCTTAATATACTGCGCCGTGTCATCCGTCCCCATGATCGTAATCAACGGCAGATCGACCTTACCTTTCTCATAGTAAATCCCCACTGCTACATGCGTAGGGTTGACCACAATCGCGCTAGAAGCCTTCACGCGCGGTTTAATATCGGAGTTCAGCAATTCTTTATGCAACTGCTTACGTTTACCTTTAATTTGCGGATCACCCTCCATCTCTTTATACTCACGTTGCACCTCATCTTTACTCATCATCAACTGTTTAATATGCTGACTTTTCTGAAAGAAGTAATCTATCGCTGCCACAATAAAAAAAGCCACACCACTGTAGACCATTAAATCAAAGAACAAGCCCCCTACAAAAGGGGTCAGACAGTCAATACCACACCCTGGAATTTTTCCAAAATCATTAATATTACCTTCGATAATCAAGTAAATGAGTGTACCCAAAAACAAGATTTTGACGATAGATTTAAGCACTTCAAACAGATTCTTTTTGGCAAAGATCTTCTTAGCCCCTTCTGCCGGGTTAATTTTCTTAATGTCGGGCGTTATCGACTTAAAGGAAAACAATAAGCCTACTTGGCCCACATTGGCAATTATCGCGGTGAAGATTACCATAGCGATAAACGGCAATAAAATAGCCACCATAATATCGATCACGCTATCAGTGATAAGCGCTAACGCTTGGCCAAAAGGCACGTCATAAAATCTTGTTGGCAACAGAATCAGCACTTCAAACTGTTCCATGTAAAAATCGGAAAACACCCAGAGAAAGACGAAAATCACTATCATCAATACTGCCGACACCACCTCTTTACTGTGGGCTACCTGCCCGTCTTTGCGTGCATCGCGGAGTTTCTTCGGGGTGGGCTGTTCAGTTTTTTCGCTCATAATAGTATTCCCTGAGTTAAATGACCTCGGCCAATCGAGTAAAGATATTCGTCATTTGATGTAATTGATCATTAAAAAATGTTAGCAACGTCGAGGCATAAACAATCAGCATGGCGATTGCCACCGCACTTTTTACCGGCATTGCCAAGAAGAACACATCCAACTGGGGCGCAAAACGACCGATCAACGCCAAACCAAATTCGGCCAAAAACATCGCAATAATCACCGGCGCCCCTAATAACAACGTAAAATGCATCAGTAAATCTAACATACTTAAAAACATGTCGACCATCTCTGGCCCAAAACTGGGGAAGAACGAGAATATCGGCCAACTGGTATAGCTGGTGTACAAGCCACCAAGAAAAACAAGAATGCCCCCAGTCGAGAAAAACATCACATTCATCCCCTGGGACAACAAAATGGCAATAGG
>JACLAC010020060.1_pt1 | contig 14202 bp, 7 predicted proteins | sample 8027881 | NCBI WGS metagenome assembly JACLAC01 (sample SAMN15725517, study PRJNA655200) | protist metagenome | isolation source: fluorescence activated cell sorting (FACS) single amplified genomes of... | place: Spain: Blaines Bay Microbial Observatory, Mediterranean Sea | collected 2016-01-19 | reverse complement strand
CACTTCCAGGCCCTTCACTTGTGGAAAGGGCGTAATGGCTATGATTATGACCCACCCCGATCTTGTGTCGTACACCGCGGCGAAGGGAAGAAGCCCCTGAACTTAGGTATATGGTGTAAGAAGCAAAGACAAAAATATAAAAATACACACACTGGTTCTTACGGAAACATTGGAGTACTAAGCACGGACCAGATTGAACGTCTTGAAAGTATTAATTTTCAGTGGGATCTATATGCAAAAGTTTGGGAAATGAATTTCACGGCACTTGTTCTATGGAAAGAACAGCATGGTTTTGATAAAGACCCTTTAAAGCGTTGTGCCGTGCCACAAGGTGTAGGGAGGAAGCCTCTCAACTTAGGAAATTGGTGCAATGCACAAAGAAAAAAATATAGAAATGCCAAAGAGACCCCCGGCGAAAAGAAAAAATACATTGGAACGCTAAGTGCAGAACAGATTAAGCGGCTTAAAAGCGTTGGGTTTGGCTTTGGTCGTTTTGGGAGACTAATCGAAAAGAAAAAGCGGGCGCTTCCGCAACAACCGGGGCAAGATGAGCAACCCGGACAACGGCGCAAAATAGCAGTTTGATTGACCCTAAACTATTATAAGATCTCATAATATGATTAAGTGTTTTAAATAATTAACTACCGCCAGTAATTTTTAACCCGTGCGCTCAAAAGGAATCAAAAATAAAAAGTATGAGAACAATTTATTTAGAGAGAAAAGAAACATTGGTGTAATAATAAAATGACTTAAACTACGAACTTTAACACAAACAATCTGATAAATGACTTTCGATTTAAAGCATGTGTTTAGGACGCCCCTTGGTGCATGATTTCGTGGAGGGCTACTTTCTTTTCCAACTTTTTAATCCTTCTCTGCAACGTTTCTTGAGCTTGCGCCCAATCTGAAGTTCGGTCCCGATGAGCTTCCCCCGATACGGTGTACGAATTCCTCAAGAATAAGAATTTAACCGCCAGTCCCATAGCAATCGTCCACACCATCAGTGCATTCGTCGTAACTAAATTCAACGCCACTGTGGTAAACTCGTACCGCTTTAGCACTGTTTCCACCGGTTCGTACATTGACTGAAGATGGTAAAATAGAAAACATATGGGTTAGAAAAGAATGGCAGCGAGTTTATTCGGAGTTTACTTACCGTGCTGTTAACGTATGGCCCACATGGTCTAGCACAACTGCACCAGTGGACTGGGTAAGCCTCTGAAATCATTATTTCGTTGCCACTAACCATTATAACGCCGCTTGGATTTGCTGCTGCAAATTTCAGGCAATCGGCAGACGCCTGGTATGCTTCAGGGAACAACGTGTACTCATCGAGCGGGATAGTAGCAATTTGTTTCTCGCACAGTTTGGGCTGGGTTTGGTTTCGCAAAATGGAATGGTTGAGAAAAAGTGACAACCCAATAGAAAATATATAAAATTTCAAGAAAAAGGCGCCGGCATCTTTCGCCGACCACGGTTTCTTCGGTTTGGATTGCGTTTTTCTCAGCACGAATATATCGAACTTGAAGTTAATATAGAACAAGAGCAAGGAAAGGATCCCACTGATCGGTAAAAACACGGGAGACATGAGCACCAGCTGCTGAAAGTACAAAAGCCCTATCATTTTCAGCGCAACGTCGAATTCTGCTTTCTTGAATTTCTTTTTTCTCACTTTCGCCACCAAATATTTGGCAAACGGGACACCGAGCGCTAGTATCTTGCCCATGACAAACTCGGTAGCAACTAAACCAAATATCTGGCTCCCTGCCTGATCTGCTCTGCACTGAAAGCTGCCCGGTGTAAATTGTTTTTCCGTGTTCTCTCTAATCAAGGTTTGCTTCAACCCAAACACTTCCTCGTCCTGGGTGTACATGTACGGGTCTATCAGTTCGGCATAAGAAAACAACTGAATAATAACGTTGAAGGTTTTCGCCATAAAAATTTTCGTCGTTTTTTGTTTGATAAAATCGCCTTGTGATTCCCATCCCTCTAGCTCGGTCAGTTTTGTGATGACCGCCGGGAGGACAGCGTTAATTACAGACACGGCAATTGGCACTATGTCCAGCGGAATTTCTTGGCCGACCAGCGCTGTAATTTGCCCCGAGACCGCTCTACTGTTTGCCGTCAAGTAAATGATTACACTCCAGCCTGAGACTTGAACAATCATGTAAAGGAGGAACAGGACGAATCTTTTTGCATACAGTATGTATGTATCTCGCTTGCTTCTTTCTTGGGCGGCCCCCTTGGTTGCATCTTCGTGAAGCTTTACGGTAATGTGCTCGGCTACTTGGTACATCTGGTCGGAAAATGCGGACCGGTCCGTGTACGAATGGTCCCAGCCATTCAGTGTCAGCTTTGTCCATTGTTTTGAGTTTCCTGTCACCTGTTCAAAGACCTTTTTTTTTCGATCTTCGGCTACCGTCTTTTGAATGGTAAACACGAGTAGGATTATCTGGGAGCCGAACAAAACGCCCGTGTACTGTACCGCTTCTTCTTGACTGTAATTGGAAAACAAAGCCCACGACGGCACGATGCCTTCAAATTTTGACCATTGGACGGGCTCCATCGTGACAGGCGCTGTCCCGTTCAGAATGTTTTGCACCCCGTACAAGTAGAGGTTCCCTACGTGATAAAACATAAACACGCCTTGAATCGCAAAGAGAATCATAGCATTCACGAACAGCCATCGAAAAAAAATAAAATATGCGCCGACGCTATTTCCGTATCGGCTTTCTACCATCAGTAAGTCCCTCCCAAATGGTTGGTGCCTTTTCCACCACCGTTTTAAAAGCACGATGAAGCGCTTTATTGGGTTTATGGACTCGTCGGTGCCAAAATTCAGCAGCTCATCTTCATCCTCCGCAAGCCCAGAAAACATTTTCCGGCGTTCTTCTTCTCTTTTTTGCCTTGCCAGCGCGGCTTGTTGGGCGGCGTTTGCGTTGCCCCCTGTGGTATTCAAACGTCTTCTCCAGTCATCGCCCCCCTGGCCTGACACCATTTTCGCAACGTCAAGCTCATTTTTCGTCGATTCTAGTTCATCCTCCAGTTTCTTCTTTGCGGCAAGTGCTTCATTTAACTTATCGCTTAATTTGTCTATCGCCCCCCGGTACTTTCCCGCCTTCTGCATCAACCCTATCATTCGTTCTTCGACCTTTGGTGCGAGCGGCGTGCCCCCTGCCCCCTGATATCTTGCAAAATATACTGGCCCTTGCTGCGCCGCCTCATCGTCTGAGAATTGTTCGGCGAACTCTATTTTTGCTTCCTTCCTTTTCTTCTTGCTTTCGCCCGGAACTTCACTGAGGACTTCTTCGATTTGCCTGTCTAACTGGTGAAGGCTGCGCCTGGCCCTTTCTTCCCCGAACGTCCCGATGTCAAACCCATTGATCTCTGTCGGCACCTCTGTGACATTGTAGTATGGATCATTCCTCCGTCCAATCCTCGACTCCTCGACAGCTTCTGCCGTTTCGACATAATGATCATCGACTTCCTCTACTTCTATTACATAACTATTGGTGGATGTAGACTGGGGGCCAAATCCACTGAATCCAGTCCCACCCTCTGGAGCGGCATTTAAACCAGAAAAGTTGGAGAACGGATTGCCCGAATCGCTTCTTCGAAACATTCCTTACGCTGTGTATCGTACACTTGCTGTTAAAGGGGTCTTTAAATGTGCCTCTTTTCTTACGCACGGGCAGACACGTATTAGAAAAGAACGAAATTTGTTCGTTCGTTCAAATCTTTCCGTTACATTATTACATTCACTCACATCATAAAATAGAAGAAAGGGGGAGGAGGAGGTTATAATATATATATTCTTCTATACTAATTACAAGAAAAGAAGAAAAATTTAAATTTAATATTAATAACGGCACCACGCACCGCACCACCAGCAAATCAATACATTCTTTCTTCAACATTCCAACACTATTTATAGATTAATATTTAATTATACAGTAGATATTCTACGACGGTACCTGTATTATACCGTAGGTACCAGGTAATAAAACATTGTCATCTTGTTGTTGTTCTTTCTTCTTTCTTTCTTTCTTTCTTTCTTTCTTCTTTCTTTCTTTCTTCTTCTTCTATTTTTAGATTTAAAAAAATATTTTTTTATACTTTATTATTATTAAATATTATATTATGCTATTACTACTACCCGTACCGGTATGTACCGTACCACCAATTTAATACCAGTAGTAGTATTATTAATACGAATACGACGACACGAACGTACGAAGAAGTTTGTATGTTTTAAGACTCAGAAGTTTGATTTATTTTATTAGCTTTGATGAAGGCGAAACTACGACACTAAAAGACAAAAAGTTTTGAATTCAAATTTACAAGGCTATCATAAATGGCGGCTAGTACAAAAAGCAGAAAATCTTTAGATTGAAGAAGAATTGCATGATTGCTCTTTCTTGCTTGCTATGATATTTCTTCTTTCTTCTTTACAGGATATCGTTCACTCGTTGCAACTTAATTACTGTGGTTGCTGGGATGGGATGATTAATTTTGTGGTTTGAACAAAATTTTTGGTAGAACGTTTTGAACCAACGATCCAGTCGCCTGCTCCAGAGAGTTCGTTTTCCATTTGGTCTTGGGCAAGAGAAGCAGTGGCAGTGCCGCCGTCCCCTTCCACTTCGCCCTGCTGGCCTCCGCGTGCGAAAGAAAACATTTTTTTCGATACATCGCGTCGCGTCTTCGCGTACGCCTTGGAGGATTTCTTCAAGATAAACCGTTCGCGGTTGACAAACGTATTTTCTTGGCCCACTACTTCCACAAGGGTTTCTAATGTGCGGGATGCTAGATCAAAGTCATCGCCCAATCGATACAACTGTGCCAGATGATACAGGGCCTTGACGTTCTTTGGCTCATACTGCAACGCCTGTGTCACGTGAATCAATGCTTTCGGGCGCTGCTTTAACCGTTTCATACACAACGAAAAGTTTAAATGTGTCTTGAAACGGGAAGTATTATATTCGCCTTCTTCTTCGTCTGTGTCTGGCACACAATATTCTAAGTAAGTAAGCGCCATGTGGTAGCTCCGTGCTGCCCTGGAGAACTGGGCTTCTCGAAAAAAGTAGTTCCCCTCCGTCCGAAAGTCAAAAATGGACTCCATTTTCTTTGGCCACGGCATCTCCCATATTTTACGTTCCGCGCTGTGGTCGTGGTTGCAAGCTAATGGCTGTCGTGCACGTTCCTCCTCTTTTTTCTGTTTTTCCCGCCGGGCATTTTCTTCATCTTGACATGGTTCGTCCCATGCATCAAATTTTCTATAACTAGCACTCCAATCGTACGATTGCGACTCTCCTTGCCCCGTCTCTAACGCACTATCACTGGGGGAGGTTTCCAAAGACATTACCACCCTCGCTTAGACCGAACTGAAATAGATTGAACTACCGTTGTGATAAAAAGGCAGCGGGATTTGCCTATGCTCCAACGCGGCGAAAACACGCTGGGACAAACTGTAGAGAAATTCCCGATAACGTGATCCTTCGGGAATTACTCGTTTTATAAAATATTTTATTCATAATCTAAAGAGTCTCGTCTATATCTCATCACATCAAAACATTTTGCCTCCTCCCCCGCCGGCGAGAAGAGAGAAGAGAGTATTCATTCTCAATAATCAATCAATCATCATCATAATAATAATTGAGGAATAACCCTATAGTAACTGTTAATATTAATGCTATGTACTTCTTGCTATGATGATGTTATTATATAATAAATATAATAATAAAATTCAATAATAATAATAATTGTTGTCGTCTCCTCTTTTTTTCTTCTTCTAATAAATTTAAATTATACCGTAGGTTGATCATCATTCTCCTCCTTTCTTCCACCACCACCTTCCTGTCTCATTCTTCTCATTCGTCTTTGGATCCGAACTATGGCAATCATTCGTTGCAGGAATTCCGACGGGGGCAGCCTTAATTCATTGTTTTCAATGCTCCGAACCCGCATCTGCTCGTTCCGTTCTACTATTTGCCCCAAAGTTTCTTGCACGATAGGAGCACTGCTAAATTCCGTTGCCGACACTGGTTGAACATGCAGCGCGTCAATGCCGCCGCCGACAGGGTGTGTTGGTTTGGAATTATTGGGTTCCCACAACTTTACAGAATAGTCTATTCCTGACGATGCTAGGAGCAAAGGAGGGCAACGGTTGTTGTGCGTTGGTGGAGTTTGAACACAATTGACAACACGGTGGTCTGCATTCAAAGCCTGGATAAGCCGTCCGGTGCCACTTTCCCAGAAGTAAATCCGGCCATCATCAGAGCCACTGACAACACACTCATCGTTGTAGCCAAAGTAGTTGCATTGCTTTATGACAGTTCTCCCGTTCCTGTGCCCTTTAAACACCCGTGCAGGTGCATTAATACCCTCTACGTCGTATCCTTCCTCACCCACCAAATTAGACGCTGACCCACCCGCCCCCTCGTCGCCTGACCCAGCTGCTTCGTCTTTCCTACAGCCGCCCACAACGCGACTGAGCGGACCAGTGTCCTCCCAGCGCGAACCCCAAATAACCTTGGGTTCTGCATCGGAAGATTTTGGTATCCTGATTTTTGCAATGCCGTCCATGTCGCTCCGTTCTTTAAATGTGTCAAAGCTGTAAATATAATCGTTAGCATAACTCGCGATAAAACTGTCCCCAGACGACGAGAATTTCACACAAGTAACGCGGCCCAGTTTTCTGCTGCCGACATTTTTCGCAGACTGTGAAAGCAAATGGTACGGAGCATATTTTAAAAGCGGCGATCGAGTCATGCGCTGATCATAGAGCATTATTACTGGGTCAGAGGAACAGCCCACTAACATAAGCTCCTCCCGGCGAGGGTGCAATGCAAAGGTATTGTAACCGGTAGTCTCTGATTCCAAAACATTGCCTTGATCCAACCCCCCAACTCCGCGCAAATCGAACCGACGAACTGTTTTATCTTCTGAACAGCTAAAGAAAACGTTTGGGTCGAACGTTGAGCCAACCACGTTGTAACACGTTCGTGCATGCTGGTACGCCACTGCCGAAGTGTTCCTGGCCACGTGCGTCAGTCGAACCTCGCCATCTCTCGAGCAACTGGCGGCATACGTCAAACCACGAAGAAAAATCGCACTAAAGATGTTTCTTCTGTGTCCAGTTTCCCGCCTCACTAACTCTTTGTGACGTAGAACGTCCCAAACGTGCAGGCGCTTCGAGTCACCACCTGCAAGCAAGAGTTTACCCGTGGAATCAAAGTGAATCGTATTGACACACCCTTCGTGCCCATCATATATTTGGGACAGCCTCATCCTTCTCACCAAACCCTCCGTTATTCCCCTACCCCTATATATTTGCTTCCTTGACCCAAGTGTCTGCCTTCGCAGTAGCTCGTGAAGCAAAGGGGAAGGGTTGGGGAGGGAGGGGTCACTTGTTGCCATGCTCCGGCATACAATTGTATAATATACATATGTGTCCTATTCTCTACATATCATTTAAAAAATGCTTTCTTATTCTGCTGGGACGATCTCAACTCTTTTATCCTCACAAAAAAAAATCTAACAGTAATACTAATTATTATTAACCCACTCCTTTTCATCACCGACGAACTCGTCTCGGTGATAATATGAAAAGAAGAAAGAGAAGAAGAGAAGAAGAAGAAGAAGAAGAAGAAGAAGAAGAAAAGAAGAAAATAAAAAGAACGAAACAACAACAAAAAAAAACAACAACAACAGAGGAGATGGATGGAAGGAACGGAAGGAACGAAGGAACGAAGGGAACGAAGAAGAAGAAGGGGAAGAAGAAGGAAGAAAAGAATTATTATAATAAATATTGAGAATTTTGATGAGGATCGATCCATCCATCATAAAATAATAATAATAATAAAAATAAAAAAGCTTCTTTCTTCTTCCTTCGTTCTCTTTCTTCTTCGCTTGTACTTAGCTTCTCTTATTATTTATTATAGCTGAATCACTTGATGATTAAGGTACTCTCTGTATTATAATATATTATTTGTTTTATGAATTATATTATTATTGTATATGTAATGATGAAATGTATAATTTAAATAACTAAGAAGTGATTGTTTATTTATTCCTTAACATATAACATATTTGTGCTCTCCCCGACGAAGGACAGAAAAGGAAGGAAGGAAGGAAGGATAGGATAGGAGATAGGAGGGAGAGTTGGTGAGTGAGTATAGTGATCTTCTTCTTTCTTTCTTTCTTTCTTTCTTTCTTTCTTCTTCCTCCAACAAAAAAACACATTTCTTCCTTCTTCGTTGTTGTTGTTCATCACATTTATATTTTATTATTATTTAATTTAAAATATATAATAATTAGTTAAATTGTTTTTTTTCATTGATTGATTAGCTGTATGTAAAGAACAACAGTATGTACTTTGCCGAGCGAATGATTCAAAATCCAAACATTGCATTTACGTTGTTTTTTTTTTCTTTGTACCGTACGGTCGCATATATATAGTTCGTGGCGGTAAGCAAAGGCAACGTATTTTTTTAGGAAGAAGCGGGGCGGTCTGGTGTGGTGGGAATGGACAATACGGGGACGTGGCACTGGCTCTCGAACGACGGTAACGGTGGGACGGGCACGTTGGACGATTTGTATGTATTATGGAAAAGTGGCTCCACCGTGAGCAATGGTCTGGCCTGGAAGGAGGGGAGCGGCGATATCACCAGCGTGCCCGACATGTTTGAATGTTATGAGGAAGAAGACGCACCGGACACCGCTCCAGCGAAGAAGGCGCCTGCGGAGACGGAACCAGCTACTAAAAGGCCTGTCGAAACGCCGTCCAAGCCGGATGGCAACGAAGATTTTTCTGCCCTCAAGACGCCGAGCAACCCCTCGTCCGTGGCGTACGAGATTCCCAGGCTTGAGGAGCAAGAGGGGGGGGGTAACCAAGCGGCGGACTATGATAGCGATTGCTCCAGCAGTCATACGGACGAGGATAGAAACGCCCCAGTCGAAGACTGGCGCATCACGTACCGGCGGTTAGAACAGGAAAACACACAATTTGTGGATGCTGAGTTTCCGTGCGATGCCACGGCTATTGTCGGAGCCGCATGCGAAAACAAGGCGGTGCTGGACGCGTTGGAAAACGATGTGCAATGGTTGCGAATGGAAGAAATTGTAGAAAATGTGTTTTTCATGAAGTTTTCTTGGCTTCATGAAAAGTCTGGCATTCTCGGGAGCCTGACAAGAAAAGACTCAAACACTCGGATTTCAGGGATATCGATGCTGACCGCGCAAGAGGTAGAAATGAAGAAGCGGGCGTTCAAGGTGGACGAATCATGGGCCGAAGAAAGGTACAAATATCTTGATACTGCCAAAGCATTGACCCTGACGGGTATGAGTGAAAACTACGCCGACCTGAGCCTCCTCTGCCAGCCAAAGCTGGGGGAGTGGCTGCAAAGCACCGTTACGAACGAGAGGGGGGAGTCGGTCACCAGGGCAGCTGCTTTTTTCGAAGGGATCAAGCGCCGTGCTGTCCCAGCAATTTTCGAGGGGGGCGTTGGCATCTCATACTTTTACACGGAGTTTCCATTCAGTGCTGCAATCGACATGGCGACCGCGGCTGCGAACGCGAACGGGGTCAACATTCCTACAATAGCTGAAACAGCAGTTGTCAACGTCATCGTCAGCATCAATTTTACGGAAGGCCCGCGGTGCCTTTTTTCGAGCCAGACGAAGCAGTCCAGAAAACCAGCAAGCCTGTCGCACCAACAGTTCGACAACAGCAGCCTGTTTGACGCACTTGGCATATTTTCATCCGCGACGGGGTTAAACCACGCCGAGGACTTGTTCCCCGCGCTAGGGAATAGACCAGACGCCGGCAATGGGGGGTACCGTTCCGAGCAGGACACCAGCGGCCCCGTGGAACTTGCGCGGATGCAGCAACGGCTCAACAAGGTTGGGCTCTACGCCGTCGAATTTTTTTGGAAAGGAAAGAAAAGGTTGGTTGTTGTGGACGATTTGATTCCGTGTGATGCTGCTGGAATTCCAATGTTTTCGCGATCGTTAAAAACTGTGACAAAAGAAGAAACTGAACAAATAGTGCAGAACAAGGTACAAAAAGAAAAGATTAGAGAGAAGGTAAGGCGACTGTCGTCCCCGACCGTGTCTGATCCCAAACGGGCTGCGACACCGGAAGTGGTGGGCGAATCGATGGAGCATTCGTTTGTGTTTTTAAACGGACCAATGGGGATGGTTCTCGGAGATGGGGTAGAGATTGACGCAACTGGACATGATGCACCATACGTCGAGCTAGTGAAGGTGCTGAAGGATTCCCAAGCCGAGGGAATGGAAGGGCTGAAAAGGGGGTTTAGGATGGTTAGAATTGGGAAAACGTCCGTGGTGGGAGCCACGTTTGACCGTGTCATGGAGTTATTGAAGGAGTCGTCCCGGCCTATCGAAGTTGTGTTTGTGGCAAAACCGGCAATGCGTAAACATCGAAGTCGATCGAATAGCCTTTCCTTCAGCCCTGGCAAAGAGCCTCCTCCCGATCATGCCAAACCATCATTGACCAAAGAAAACGACCAAGTTCAGGCGCTTACGCCTCCCAAAGACACGGGCAGCACTCCTGCAATGGAACATAGGCTGGAAAACAACACGTTGGAGCTACCCCCAACCGAATATTGGCCCCTTATCGTTCAAAAAGCGTATGCAAAACTCCACGGGTCGTACCACGCGGTGACGCACATCCACGATATATGTGGCTCTTTGATGCATATTTCTGGCGGCGTCACAACCAAATTTACATGGGATCTGAAGGGAAACGCGTCGTATAGCAATGGTTCGAAGCAGCGCCGTGGTTACAGAGACGGGATGCTGGAATGGACTTCCTCGGATAACGCGGAAGGGGCAAAGACCCTCTTTCGACGTCTCCGTTCGATCGCTATAGGTGAAGAAAATAACGAAACACTATTTTGCGCCAGGGTGCGGAAACAAACAGACACGGACGATCTGTATGGCTACGAGTACGGAAGCGACGGGGAAGAAATCGCGACCGAAGACCAGGAGAAAACGCCAGACGAACAAGACCTGCTATCATCAAGTGGCCATGCCATCTTCATTGTCTGCGGCATACTGTCGTCAGAAGCTGCTGTTGTGGACTGGTACCAAAACGAATCGACGGGATCCCCAGTGAAGAATGGTAGCAAAGGTGACGAGGATGAAATGGTGGCGCCAAAAATTTGTCTGTACCGCCCGTGGGATAAATTGAACACTTTTGGAAATCAAAAGAAAAATGGGGGCAACGCTCCAGACACCCCTGCCGCGAAAGCCCCTTCGACAGACGGGCCTGGCGAAACTAAAGAAGGGTCAGCAGCTTCACTTGCCCCGAGCAAAATCAGAAACCCCTTTGCAGACAGCACTCCACCGCTTGCGCCTATTCTGCGCAATGACAAGGTAGGAAACCCATTTGTAAACCCTGGCGAAACGGGAACATGTGACGATGATGGCCTTCCAACATCAGGTCGTGGGAACCCTTTTACGATTGGAAACCCTTTTACGGCGGGCAAATCCCCGAAGATCCCGCCCCCAACATCGGGAAACCCGTTCACTAATCGGGAGTTTACGGACGGAAAGAACGAAGCCAAGGCCTCCAAACGCCAAGCGAAAAGTGGCACTGAGACTCCCTCGAAAGGGCATTACATTACGATGGGAATAGACGAGTTTTACGAAAAATTCGATTCCATCATGGCCTGCCACCCGCTGAACAACTATCCTTGGGTATCTCGCATTAACGTCCAAGGGTATTGGAAGGCAGGCTTATGCCCCGGAATAACGTCGTTAAAGCATCCGCAGTATCGTCTGAAAGTCCCGTTGTCGTGCCAAGCCGTGATATCGATCGAAAAGCAGAGCCCAGGCACACCAAATGACCAGGCCGGCCCGACCACCATCGGAGTTTTGGTCGAAAAACCTTTGGAAGAACTCCATGATGATGAAATTGGCAAGGCCAGGCTGCAGGTTGGCATGCCTGGAAACCGTTTGGAGAATGGATTTCGAACTTGCCGGACCGGGAACTGCTTTGTTTCTGTAACGCTGCAATCAACGCGGATCTGTACAGAACCCTACGTGGTCATACCGCTCACGATAGTGCAAAACGATCCGATAGAAGTTACAAAGTTTTCATTAACGGTGCATACTACGAAAGGTGGCGTGAACATTGTCCCTCCAGAACTGAACGGTGGAGTGGCACAAAGCGGGTACCGATACCGTCTCTTTCACAAAGGCAGCGTCGGACAAGATGCCGGGCGTGGACGAAGGAAAATACCGGGCGGTGGCAGCTACCCTACCCATCCTACCTGGTGGAAGAACCCCCAGTACATTTTCAACGTCGTCGGAAACGAAAATGATACGGGCAGCGACGTGTACCCTTGCACTATCGTTTTGAACAACCTGACGCCTCTTACGACTCGTCGTGTGCGAGAGTACGGCAACTCTGCTGAAGCGGGCACTCCACCTCCTAAAAAGGGTGCGACTGGGAGCTCAAGCGAAGGCACTAAGCTTACTTCCTTCAATCGTGGGTGGGATCGAATTGGGTTTTTGGTCGCCCACTGCGATCATGGTCACGAGATTCATTCGCTGACAAAAATGACATTTGTGGGCAACTGCCCATTGTCAAAACTTCCGACAGTCGTTGAAACCATGCTGCTTCCGAAGGGGCAGTACATAGTGATACCGTACGGGGAAAGCCCGGATGTGCTGTTCCGCTACCGGCTAACGATATTTTCCGACAGCCTGGTTGACAGTCTCCGTTTCGCCCCAAAATGGAAGGCACACATTACGCTTTTGGGCGAATGGAGACCCAGCTATGCGGGAGGGTGTTCGAACAATCGAGACACATGGCTGGAGAACCCGGTGGCTGTGTTCCACGTCGGCGACGATACATTCACTAACCCATTCGTGATTGATGATTCGATCCAAAGGACAGACTCTGGCAGGGAGCTGCCGGAGTCCCACCCCGTAGTGTTTGTGTCAAGCATAGACGAAAATAGCCAGGCAAGTCTGCACAAATCCTTGCGGGTGGGCGACATTGTAGAAAGTGTGGGGAAGGTGTCTGTCGCCAACCAACCGTTCGCTGCGGTAATGAGTGCCATAAGGCAATCCCAGCGGCCAGTCGACGTGACGTTTCGTAGCCCTACTCTGTCACGACATTCGAACGCAGGAGCCGAGGGCAAAGCAGTGGAGCAGAAAAGCTACACGTTTGGAGAAGGTAGCATGGGGATGGTTCTGAGCAACGTGGATATCGGCAAGTTCCTGCAGTACCGCCAAGAGCTCGAAGGGCTCGAAGAGCTCCTTCCGGGCGATTCTGGGGGCGGGGATGAGAACAGCACTGTCGGTGCCGCGTTTGCTGGGGAAAACAGTGATGACGAAATGGAGCAATTTAAAGTGAAAGTGAAAATATTGCAGCTTTTAGAGGATGGCACGGGGCAAGTCACGGAGCAAGCAAAACGTGTCCACCCCGGTTTCCTGCTGTACCGTGGGCTCCCCCCTTTTCGGTATTCCAAAGGCAGTGTCGTCGGGGGAAAGCACTGGATCCAAGACGAATTCAACGGCGTGTTGGAGCCCGGGGTCTACACGATTGTACCACAGACCTACAACCCCGGCATGTTTGCAAACTTTGCTGTCCACCTGTGCAGCGAAGTCGAGCTGATACCATACGTTCTATCAACGCAAGACGAGGAAGGCACGAAGTGGTTGACTGGTGCAGAGGCACGAGGGTTTCGGTGGTGAGCGCCGCAAGGTCCGGTAGATTGTCGCCGTGGTAAAACACTTTGGCACGCGTGCTAATAATTTAAACAGACACTGTAGAATATATTTAATTATTACTTTAATCAATAGTAAAGACAGGGTTTCCATTCGTTACTAGGGGACAGGATGTATACGATGATGTTTCAGGTGGTGATAGAGAGGTAGACAGGGACGGGGTCGAAGGTACACAGTAGAGGCGAGCGTTGATCATGTTCTTCTTGGGGTCAATAAGCGTCGCGTTGATGAACGCGATTTTGTTTGTTGCCTCTGAGTTCAAAGGCAGGTGTTTCGGTTCGACTAATGCACCTTTGGAAAGATGCTTTAATTGAGGCGAAGACAATCGTGAAGACGAAAGTACATTTACTTCTTTGCAACCTTCTTGGACTTCTTGGACTTCTTGGCTTTCTTGTCCTTCTTGGCCTTCTTGGCCTTCTTTGGCTTCTTGGCTTTCTTGGC
>JACLAC010025999.1_pt1 | contig 14203 bp, 6 predicted proteins | sample 8027881 | NCBI WGS metagenome assembly JACLAC01 (sample SAMN15725517, study PRJNA655200) | protist metagenome | isolation source: fluorescence activated cell sorting (FACS) single amplified genomes of... | place: Spain: Blaines Bay Microbial Observatory, Mediterranean Sea | collected 2016-01-19 | reverse complement strand
CAAAAAAAGGAGGCCGGGATCCAAAGAAGGGTCACGTCCAACATCTGCTGTATCTCGTATTAGTAGAGGTAGTAAAGGTAGTAAAGGTAATAAATCGCTTGGTGGTGGTTCAGGTTTTTCTGGTACGACTGGCTCATCTAGATATGTATTTGCTGAAAATCTTGAATCTTATAAAGATGACTTTCAAAAGAAATTCACTGTAACAAAAGGTTACGAGCCATTTGAAGATGTCCCAAAATACTTAGTAGAAGGAGTGCGTGAATTGTTCTTAAACTTGTATAAAGTCTATTCAATGAAGCCATTTTTAGAACCACTTGATGAACAGGTTGGGATGCAAGATGAAACTTTGGAAGTAACATTTGGCATTGCAGAAGAATGTAAGAAAGTCATTGCGACTGTAAGTTCAATAGATGATTGGCTTGTAGATAATAAAAAAATTAACATAGAATACACAGGTGATGGATATTGTACATTATATGTTACACCAGAGGAAGGTCAATTTGGTGAATGCATAATGACGTTATATATAGAAGATCCAGTTGGTAATAATACACAAAGTTTTTCAATACAATTTATGGAACAAAAGAAAAAGAAAGGAACGAAGAAGAAGAAAGTAAATGCCAGCGCAATGGAAAAACTATTAGGCGAAGATCAAGAAGACTTAGTGGATTACGAGGAAGAAGAAGTTACACGCGATGCAAATGCACGCAAATGGTCTGTAGAAGATCTAGGGAATTGGTTGTTTGAAAATAATTTCTTAATGTTAAAACAAAAATTTGTAGATGATAAAATAGATGGTCCAGCATTTTTAAAATTAACACAGAAAGATTTTACAAAATATGGTGTAAAAAAAATGAAAACGAAAAAACAATTAGAAGCGTGGGTATTGAAGTTGAATGATGATGCAGATATGTTGGAATATGCAGAGGAACAAGATAGATTAGCCGTGGAGGAAAAAGCAGCAGCACGGGCGCGTTTAGCAGAGGAACAACAAGAAAGTGCAAATGCTGCTACACCAAGTAATAGTCGTCCAGGGACAAGAGGTAGCATGGGTTCCAGTGTCATGAGTTTAAGCAGACCTGGCACGGCGCAATCCAGTAAAGATGTATGGGAAAATTATCCCCCTAGTATTGCATATGGTATTTGTACCCCAGCAGATACAGATGCTTACGTAGTCGCTTTTGAAATAGGTAAAATTGGACACCTTCATCGTATCATCTTGCGCGAATCAATTTTTGTAGATTTAACTGCTGATGATGGGCGCGTATGCCTTGCTGCAGCGCTATCGACCCCGTTTCAAAAAATAATAGGAATTGAAACTAGATTTGGTGAATTTGAAAGAGGAAAAGTATACATAGATCGGTATAAGAAAAAAGTTATGCCAAGTTTGACTTTAGATAAGCAACGGCAAGCGGTATTAATGATGAATATGGAACCTTTAAAGTATGATGGAATCTCAAAAGCTAGAACGTTATGGGTTGATTGGAGATATTTAAGAGATGAATACAATAAAAGACAAAATCGATGTTATAAATTTATGGATTTTGAACGTAATTTGAAATGGCAGCCATCAAATACATTTATGTTTATAGTTAATGATGAGGAACCAACGGAATACCCGGACGATAGGGAAGATTTTAAATTAGAAGATAAAGTCCCAGGCCATGAAATTGATAAATGGTCCATTGTAGATAGAACTGAACATGTAATGTCAACTGGTAACGTGATTGTATATTGTTATAGAAAAACAGGCCAAAGTCACATTATCGAGACGCCAGAGACAAATATATATGATTTCATGGATGAATTTACCGATGATGATGAAGAAGAGGAGGAAGATGATGAAATTGATTTATTGCCAAAAGATAAGTTGCGAAGTTATGTTCAAGAAATGTATGAAAAAAATTCGCATTATACAGCTTTTGTCAACTCATCTCGGCAAATGTTATTATCTCGTGGTATGAATTTAAGTCGAGGTCAAAGCCGGGGTAGTATGGCAGAATCGTATGAAACATTATTTGCTGAGAAAGATCCAATTGAAGTACGTAATTGGCGTCCAACACATGAACCTGAATTCATCACCACGTGGGATGGTCCAAGTAGATCAAATAGTAGGCAGGCTAGTCGTAATGGCAGTCCTGGTGCTAGAACGGGGAGTAGCGGTGGATTAAGTGGAACAACAAGCCGTGGTAAATCAAGTGGAACTGCAAGTAGTTATAAAGTGCCATCGTTTGACATTTGAATTTATTATTTTGGCAATATGATACCTGCACCACCGAAAACCAATTGACTTTTAAAAAAAAAAATTTATACGAGTATATATACGCGGAAGTAAATAAAAAAAAAATTATTTTTTTTATCATATCTTTTGTTTGATTACATATAAAATACGAATATTAAAAACATGTTTAATTTTATAAAATATGTATATACGCCTCGTACGTAATTTAATATATTACGGTTCGCCAATCAATAATACGGTTCGTATAATATGAAAAAATATAAAATATTTAAATATTTTAAAATATTAATATATGATATTACGAAGTATATTAATTTTAACCTGTTTTTTGTTTCAAAAAATAATACGTACTCTTTTGAAGTAGGTGGGTTTACAAATGTGCTCGATCACCTCCTGCAATTACCATAGTTTCACCCGTAAAATATGTTGCATCATCAGAACATAGAAATGCTGCTGCACCTGCAATTTCATACGGCTCGCCTAATCTTCTTAAATACATTCCCGCTTCAACTTCTTTCGTTGCATTACCTTCTCCACTACCATCATCTTTCCAAAGAAATTCAGAAAATCGAGTGCGAATAAGTCCAGGTGCGATACAATTGAACCTGAAACCTTGTGGACCAAGCTCAGTTGCAAGTAATTTTGTTAGACCAAATAATGCAGTTTTAGATACGCCATATAATCCAAGTGGTGGCCTGCGTGTGGAGCGTAGCGTATGAATGGGTGATATGTGTTAGAAAGAATATCTTTTTTAGGTTTAGGGGCATAGAACTAATTACTTACGCTGGATGCATACCCCCATTGGAACTGATAAATACAAAACTTGCTCTTGGATTTAAATGAGGCATGACTTCTTTTGTAAATTCCCAGAACGATTTCACGTTTGTACTGAAAATTTTGTCAAATATTTCGGAAGGACAGTCAAGGGTTGGACCTGTTGCTGGGGCTGGTTGAATTCCAGTACATAAAACAACTGCATCGATTTTACCATATGCTTTGACTGCCATATCAATCATTTTAATTCTGTCCTCGTGTTTCCCTTGATGGCATGCACAACCTATTACTTCTAAACCACGATTGCGTAGAATTTTGACTTGTTCATCCACAGCATTCTGTTTCCTCGACGATATAACAACTTTTCCACCTTCCTCTGCAAATCGTGTTGCCATTGCTAAGCCCATACCTTTGGTCGAAGCAGTTATTACAACCACTTTCCCTTCATATCTTTTGCAATTATGTGGAGTCGGTGGCACAATTAAAGGTGTTTCCGGGTATTCATAATCATAACGTCTGGACATGGTTTTGTGTTTTTTATTTGTGTTTTTTTTCTATTGTATTCGTCTGTTTATCGTATATTTGTAAAACTATTAGTTTTAATGAATGAATGAAATTAATAACTGTTATATTAAAAAGAAAAAGAAAAGGAGTTTGTTTTCTTTCTTGTTTTGTTGTTTTGTTGTTTTGTTTCTATAATTAATTTTTTGTGTAAATTCGGTCGGTATGTGTGGCGGTAGGACTTAGACTCGGCGTGGCGGAATAAATTCATCAATGGTATTCTTATGCTAATAGCTCAATAAAAAAGATATGGTTTTCATTATATGAAAAGATATATATATATTAATATATATACATATATATATAATAGAGAGAGATAGGAGATGTATATTATATATTATTATGAAGGGAAGATATTATTCGGATAAAGCGATATAATATATATATATATATATATAATACATATTTGTTCTCTTCAAATGGTATATAAATATACAACAACGAAATATAGAGATACTAGAAAGGCTATACAATAATCATGAGAAAAATCTATAGAAATACTATTACCACAACATTGATAATTATTATCAATATTATTATTATATTATTACATATATGTATGGCACAAAAAAATTGTGATTTGGCAAATCTTTTACATCATAACTTTACGTACATACCACCAAGTGCATTTAAAGGAGGTGTTTGGAATTCAGAACATAAATGTATTTATCAATTTTTACCAGCTACTGCAGAAACTTCAAAATATGATTTTCAATTTAAATCACCAAAAAATGGTTGCTTAAATGACCCATGGGATATTGCATATGGTATGTTAAATAATAATAATATGATTCATATACAATATCATATAATGGAAAATAATACATTGACCAATATATATACTGCTATACCATCAGCTCTGAATTGTCAATTTTTGGATATCTTTTTACCAAGTGATGATGATGATAATAATGGTGGTGGGATGTATGTAAAAGGACATGGACCTGGGCAATCTCATCCAATGGATTTTTCATTACATGATTGGCTTCGGACTGCAACAGCATGGGTAGTACGTTCATCCATTGTAACTTTTAGAGATAAAACTCAACATTTATCACCTGGTATTCCAGTATCACCAGATGGCACGCCACATTATAATGGGCAATGGATGAGAGATAGTTTTTATGGAATATCGATGGGTTGGGATTTAGTTAATAAAACAATGCAAACTTCCTTTTTACAATCTGCAGAATGGATGTTTAGCCATGCACGTAAAGATGGTATATTACCTGTTTCTTGTCAAAATGATGCTGAAAATACTTGTTATTATGAAAATCCATATGTATGTAATGATACGGTTGGTAGTGAAAATTGGCAACTTTGTCAAGATTTAGATACATCATCATTTGCAACAAAATTATTTTCACATATATGGAAGAATTATGATTATGATACAAGTGATCTTAAAAAAGCATTTTATTTAAAATGGAAAAAAATCATTTTAAACAGTTTAGATAAAACAACAAAAGACCCAGAATCAAGTGGCTTGATATGGTCAAATATTTCATTCCCACAAGTTGGTTATGGATTCCAAGACAATGAAATTAAATCGGGAAATGTTTTATACAGTTCAATATTGTATTGGAATGCTACATTAGAGATCGCTGCTATGGCAGAAGAGTATGGTGATCTATCGTTAAAAAATACATTAGAAAAAGAAGCATTAAAGATACAGGAAAGTGCTAGTAAGCAATTATGGAACGATAATTTGGGAGTCTTTATGGCATCTACTGGATTAGAAAAAACTAATATTGATTTATGGGGCAATGCAATGGCAGGTGCGATTAATTTTGCAAATGAAAAACAAAGCATTCAAATATATAATTATTTTAAGCAAAACGAAAACGATATATTTTATGAAGGTCAAGTAAGAGAGATTCCATTTCCTACGCAATGGACTGATAAAAGTATAGGAAAATCAATTGATCCAATGTCAACTATTAGAATTTATCAAAATGGTGGTTATTGGGCAACTCCTCATCATCATGTATTACCTTTCCTTGGAAAATACGATAAAGAAATGGCATGTAGATTATTAAACGATACAATTAGATCCTTCAGAGGTCATGGTATAAATGAATGGGTTGGCCCATTTTGGCCATCAAGCTACATTGGTGCTCCTGGTTATGTAGCTAGTGCGACAAATACGTATTTTGCAAGCGAACATTTAAGATGTTGGGAAGTTTAAAAAAATAAAAAAAATGTTTGTAAACGTTTTATAAAAATATGACAATTTTATCTCTTCTTTGTAAATCTGAGATTTATTAAAAAATTACGTGTATATTTATATAAAAAATTCTCTTATTTATAAGTTAAAGATTTTATTTACTCATATTAAATTCTCTCTCTCTCTCTAATATTTTTTTAACGGAATTCGTATTTTACTTTTGTAACACCACAGAAAAAGGAGAAGGATGTAACCTCACACATTTGATTTTTAACACACACGCACACAATTCTATACACACATATTACATAATCATAAAAAAATTCACCCTCAATACGATGTATCAGTTTTTGATTCTTCACACTTTGATTTGTGTTGATTACAATTTCTACAATAAGATGACAATGGGCCATTACGGCTTTTTGCGGAAAATCGTTTACATGATGATATTGCAGTACCACTACCAGCAAGAACATTATTATTATTGTTTTTCTTTGATGGTTCACGTCGCATACTAACACCACCACCATTATGTGTAAATGATTTACATGGTTCATGTACAACTACTTCAAATCCACCTTTTTTTGAATAAAATGCTGTGTTTCTTACTCCAGCAGTCTCTAAATAAGTTGCCACCCCATCTGCATCTGCAACTTTACCAATGAAACGTAATAATGTTGATCCACATCCTTGACCTTGAAATTCTGGCGCAGTAGCAAATGTAGAAATGTAAAGAAAGTTTCCATAACCATCTGTCCCACCACAACCATGTTTATGCTGCCATGCGCCCAAAGAATTCATTCTGATATTTCCAGCCAATATTTCTTGTGCTAATTCCATTGTCCCTGCTTTTCTTAAATTTCTACCCATTTCATCATATGATCGATCAAATGCTGAACTATATGGCGGCCCACAAATAGCAGCTGCAACTACTCGCCCGGAATCTTTTGCTATTAAAGCATATAGAGCATTTCGATGAGCACCAAATAAACATAAATAATGGCTTAGCCATTTGAACCATTCAACACGGTGTTTAGAAGGTGGTTCTGGCAACGGTTCACATACACTATCTTTACGAGCACAATAAACCCAATCAAGCATAGGATCAGGTGCAGTGGATGTTGATCCACATTCACCACGTGCAATAACATCAACTACTGCTGGCAATAGTGGTGATTCTTCATGATCTATTCGTGCAACTAAAAATTTCCCATCATCATCATTTAATTCACATACCATTGTATTATTTTTTTGTCGTGTAAATAATGCATCGACCGCTTTGGAGGATGTGCCATATGTATCCATAAATCCAAGGTGCGACATGTTGTTAGTATTACAAAATTTCCACCAAGTATAGTAGTTACAATAAGTAATACTAAAATACAAAAAAGTAGCAACAACTATTTATATATTGTAAATATTGCGGTGGTTACAGTTTTCTGTTACAATCATCATGAATATTTTAGGGTAACATTATATATACCGGTTAATATATATTTCCTTGGAAAAGTGCAGGTGCAAGTCGTCTAAGTCTCTATTATTATTATTTTTTTGGTTTTCATAATAACAAATGATGCGTAATCATATTTACCTGGTATACCCTTCATCTTGGATCAGGTATACTCTACGGCTATGAATTTGTAGTGTCTATTTGGTATATGTAAATAATAATTCCCCCCTATCATAATTATATCTAGTGCTGTAGTTCTGTGCAACACGCAAAACTTTTTTCTAGTGCTGTGTAATGCTAGCCGTAGCCAAGCTAGAGGTCAAAACTTTTCGAAAACTAAATAGCACCTTATAAATAAGTTAAATGAAATAGAAAACGTTAGGGCAAAATCACTTATTTTTGATAAATTTAATAACGGGAATAGCAGGTCCATACCATTGCCAACGAGCGAAAACATGCACCAGTTCAGTGTCAAAATATATATATATAGATGTAAGATAATAGAATAAATAGACACATGTTCCATAATCAGATCAGAACAAAGAGCATCACATATATATATTATATATTACATTCTATTATCTCATCATATTCTGTGTGTCAGTATATATATATATATAAAAAAAAAGAGATTATTTATACATATATACATAAATAGAAATCATGCCACGTCCAAAAGGTATTGTTTGTAATTTATGTAATGGTGAATTTTTTAAAAATTCATATCCAATACATCGTAAAAAATGTGAAAAGAAATATTTATTAATAAATGAAAAATGTAATTTTTGTGGAAGAATGGTACATAAGAATGATATGGCTACACATGAGCCGCCATGTAAAAAACGTAATGGTGGAAAAACATTGGAGCAAAGGCAAAAAATTGCAGAAAGGAAAAGAAAAAAACGTTTAAAAGAACAAGGTGTGAATGAAGGGGAAGTGGACGATGAAATTGCTGCTATGGAACGTAAACTTGCTGCTTTAAAAGCTGCAAAACGTGGTGGTGGTGGTGCAAAGAAAGACGTATCAAGTCTAATCCCTCCAAACCCGAATGACCCAAATGCAGGGCCGCAAGACAACCGTGTTGGGAAGAAAATCGATTTGGAAGCAGAAATTCAAAAAGCAGCAATGGAAAAAGCACCTGGTTCAGAAGATGATGGACGTATCCCATGTTCTTGTTGTGGCCGTAAATTTAATCCTGATCGTATTGTTACACATGAAGATATCTGTTTACGTAGTAAAGAGAAAAGAGCAGCCCAAAAGAAGAAAATCAAGCCAAAGACTGGTGAAGATTTGCGTTTGAAAGATACAGAATTCATAAAGTACAAAAATAAACGTGCACCGGATGTTGTTAAGCAGTCACGATGGCGTGATGAAGCGCAAAAGTTAATGAATATTGTACAAGCTGGTAGAAACGTTGTTCGTTTTCAACGTGCAGGTGTGCCACTATCTGAATTGCCACCAAGTGGTGAAGATATTGCAACAGGATATGACATTGGCGATCCAGTCATGACAAACGATGGTAGACGTGGTGAAGTCATGTGGGTCGGCGAGATTCCCGAATTTCCGGGTGATGAAGAAGGTCAAATACGTACATTTATTGGCGTCGAATTTAACAACAGAGTTGGTCAGCATGATGGTACATGCAAAGCAAACGGAAAAAGACTATTCAATGGTCAAGATGGACATTGTTCCTTCTTTTTACCACCAAAATTATTACGTGTCAAGAGTGCGGTTGGCCCAGATTTGAAAACAAATTTCAAACGCAAAAAAAATGGTTATCAAGCAAAAAGAAAACCAGGTGCGGCAACTCATAAAACGAAAAAATTAAGTGCTAAATTTGAAGATATGGCACGTCCAAAATACGAGACTCAAAGGAAGCCAAAACCACCACCACAACGTAAAGTTACAGCTGAATCTAGGCCGCAAGTACAATCTGCAGCTGCAAAAGCTGCTGCTGCGCGCATGGAAAGGATGGCAAATGGTAGTGGTGCAAATGCTACGAAAATGTTAAGGGCATCCCAAAGTGCTGGTGAACGTAAACGTCAAGCCAAACCAAAACAAGCTGGAGGTATGGTCATGACTGGCTCTGATGGAACGGTGAAAAAATTAAGGACGAGGGTAAAAAAATCACGTAGTGCTAGATCTGGCAGTTCAAAAGAAAATAGACCAGAACATGTGCAAGCATGGGGTGGTAAAAATAACGCACAGACAACAGAACGTAAGAAGCCATATGGCAATCAAACATTGTCAAATGCATCTATGAAATACAGGGCAAATAAAAGTAAAGGTGCACCTTCACAGGAAGCCGCAAGTGCAGCATATAAAGCTAGAATGAGATTAAAAAAAAATAGTGGTAAATTAAAATCATATCATCAAACAGGTTTTGGTGCAGATTCGAGAAAAATTAAAAATAATGCTGCAAAAAGAGCTAAAGCAAAGCCAGCTTTTGGAAGTGCAGCAAAAAGCGTTGCTGATGATTTGAATGAACATGTATTCGGTAAAGAGAAGAAACAAAAAGAATATTTATCAAATGGTAAATTTAGATATAAAACACAAGCTAGGGAGAAAAAACAGATATCAAAGAAACGACAATCTCCTCGAACAACAACAACAGCTAATAAATTAGGTGGAGGTAATAGTCCTCCAGTTAAAAGAGAAGTCCGTAGCAATCCAGTTGATATGGGAAACAAAGGAAAATCATTGGGTGGTACAGGAAGAGGTCGAGGACTTAACCAAGACGAAGTGCGTGCAAAACGTTTAGCATTCCTTGAACGAATGCAAAATAGTTAAATGTTGGTATAGAAAGGAGATTGGAGGGAGGAGGGGGAAGGGTAGTCTTAAAATAATACGAAGTACCCAGGAAGTACGTATTTAAAAGGAACGTGTGTCCATGTGTGAGTGTTTTTATTTAAAAAATGTGAGAGATATGTGTAGTACAGTAGAAAATTATCTTTTATAATACGTGTATTTACCACGGGAAGTAAAATTCGTATGATATGATAACTTCTTAGATTTGAACCCTCCTTTTAATATGCATATATATATCATATAATATCCCTTTAAATCGTTTTTATGATTTTGGATTTAACTTACGGGAGTAAAAGAACTTTATATTTTATAAATTATGAGTAAAAAGAGAAAAATTTTATATACAATATGTGTGCGTACGAAGTAAAAATGATACATCTAATGCTAGAAACATTTAATCATATGTTTTGTCTTTTGCAGGATTATCTCCTTTGTATTTTAAGTGTCCCATGTAAAATAAAATTTGTATTTAATACTTGTTGCAAATTGAGTATTTATCACGTGTGTACTGTGATAAATCTCAACCTTTAATGTATATAGACCCTGTATATTTTTGTTTTTGCTCCAATATAATATGTGGAGTCTTTTTTTTGTTTTTTTTTTATTATTTTTTTATTTTTTTTTTAATTAAAAACCGAAAAAGGAAACACTATTTTTTCTTCTTGTGTACGATTATTATTTACGTGTGGGATAGTTACATATACGATCGTATATATATATATATTCTTTTTGTTTTATGATAGGTGTATTTCCTTTTCATACACTTCAGTACTTTTGTTTTTTTATTTCGTTTGTTCATTCTCGTATTTATTCATCAACATTATCAACAGATTGTTGTTGTTGTTGTTGTTGCATATTTGCCATCATTCCCATAACATTATTATTACTGCTACTACCTGGCTGTGCAATCATTTGCTGTGCAGTTTGAAACAAATTAATTGGTGATTTACCATCTGTTATCATCATCGATTTGATACCAAGGCCACTCAATAATTTTGCTTGCATTTCTGGTCCTGCTCTAGCAATATTAGTAATAGTATCTTGACCAATTGCATCAATCATATTTTTGAATTTATTGCTTTCAATTGCTGCCAATTGTTTCTTTTTCGTCACTTCCATTTCCATTAATGCTTTCGAATGTGCTAGTTCCGCTTCTTGTTTTGCTTTTAATATTTTCATTTCTTGCTCAAATTTAATATTTAATGCCTGAGCTTCCAATTCAGCTTGCGTTACAGCTGCTTGGCCTTCAATATTTCTAGCTTCTGCTTTTGATTTTGCTTCTGCGCGAGCTTGACCAGAGGTTTCAACAGCTGCTGATTCTGCTTGCAATTCAAGCAATTTCTTTTTACTTTCTTCCGATTTTGCTAAATTTTCCAAACGTTGCTGTTCTAAAAATCCTTTAGCTTCTTCTTCTTCCCTCAATGCAGTATGTCTTGCAGCTGCTTCTTGGGAATTTGTTGTAATTTGAATTGCCATTTGGACACTACGTTGCAATGATTTACGCGTTTCCACATCAACCGGTTCTACAGATTGAATATCGATATTGGTAATTACTAAATTATTCGCTTTGAATTTAAAATGATCACCAACTTTGCCTTTTTCATTCATACCAAATACAGATGCACGTATAATTTTTGCTGAATTTTTATGAAATACATCAAAGGTCACACCTGCAACAGCACCTCTGACTCGACTCCCCATTGCTTTACATGCATCACCTGTAAAATCCCTCACTGCAAATATTTTACTACCTGCTTCGTTGCCATCTTTACGATTCACTTCAAAATGCCAATTATAACTAAGTGTTAAACGTAAACGTGCATGATCAGATGTTTCAACAACTAAGATATCGGTCATAAAATCAGGGCCTAATTGTAAATTTAACGATGTAATAACATTAGGCCTCTTAGGTTTATCACCACTTAATCTCATCACAGAAAATTGTTCATCTGGCATTAACATAACTAAATCAGGACCAAATGCAATTCGTGATGCTTTGCTTTTATAATTATATAATTGAATTGCAGAATTATGCGGGACACGAAATTTAACTACACGAGTTTTATCTCGTTTGTTTTTATAAAATGCACTTGTTGCTTTTAAACTTTTTAAACCCCCGATGAGTTTTGAATCGTCAAGTTTTGCTGGAACATATGTATTGCCTAATTTTTGAACTTCCAATAGATTTTCAACTTCAGCTGGTAAATCTTTTTCCCACAATTCTTCATTGGCTTTTAACATGTACGTTTCACCAACTACAGCACGCACTTGACCAGTAGTTAAATCTCGAACATATACACCTTCATTTGCATCCAATGGAATTGCTTTCCGCTGTTCCAAAACTGTTACAGAAAGTTCTGGAATATATTCAATTGGCCCATTGACCATCCATTTGTCACCAGCATTACGATCTTTATTAGCAAGTGTATCTTTAAATGATTCCGTCGCTTGTAATAATAATGCTTCATCATCTGATAATACATGAACATGTTCAATTCCATTTTCTAACGATTCGCCGGGCAATAAAAAAAAACTAGCTTCACCTTTGATAATTTTCTTTGTACCAAGTTTTTGCACATTATCAACATATGGGTCTAAGACAACACAAAATTGTCTATTTGTCAATGTTGTAATTGCTACAACTCCATCCACATTTTCATATACATCTGGGATATGAGAATCGCTATCGTTAATAGTAACAAGCCATTCTTCCCCTGCTTTTCTTTCTTTTCCATAAACATCCATAAATGTTTTTTCAGCTGATAATTGCAATGCTTTTTTTTCAGTAATAATATTTGCATTAACAACGCCTATTACTTCCTCATCTACAGATGGAAGATATGCACCGGATCTACGTACTAGATATTCTTCGCCAGCTTTTCTTTGGATCGATCTATCTAACGTATCAGTAGTTGCACGTAATGCACGTAATCGAAGCGCAGTATTATTTTTAACAATAACACTTTTAATATGATCTACAACAGTCACTTCAACCCTTGGAAGGTATGTTCCTGGACCACGAAATAACCATTCATCACCTGCACGTCTTTTCACTGATAATTGTTCATCATCATCAACCATACCATCATCTGTATCACTTCCATTAATATCACTTAATGGTTCAATGAAATCTCGAACTGCACGTAATTTTAAAGCTGCATTTTTACGCACAACTTCCAATTGCGTGATTCCTTGCTGTTCTAATTCCCCAGGGTATAATGGAAACGGCGATGGATGTGTAACAGCAGTTCGTATCTCTACATCACCATGTCTGAGTTTAAATTGGTCATAATCATCCATTACAGGTCTTGAATCTTCATCTAATACAACTGGATTGGAAACAACCATGTACATTCTTGGAGGTATTTTAATCATTTCCGTTGGCCCACATACTAATCGTTCATGATCTTGGCGGGTATACCTAGCTGGTCCGCAGACTACAGAGGTAACATTTGTATTAGTATTTAACACATGAATATAACTATATGGAGCTATTGATATTACAGTAACTTGTTTTGACATTTTAATTATTATTAATTAAATTTCTTTTTTTTTTTTGTGGTAATATTTGTTTCTATTCGTAGTAAACGGATAACAATATACTTTTTATTTCTTGATTTACTTTTTGCTTTTTTTGTGGTTAACTTTAACAGTTATTTCTTAATTGATTTGATTTCTTTTGCTTTTTTATATTATTTGTTTCTTGCTTTTATATATTTGATGTTTTGTTTTTGATTTTGTACTTTTGTATATCAATTCTCTCTTTCTTCGTAATAACATTGTTGAGTTTTGCAACTTTTACTTTTTTTCACAGCAGGGCCTGGCGGAGAAAAAAAAGTGCATCATTTGCAATGGTATCTCCCTGTTGCGCTGCTTTTAAAAATGACATCGAACATCAATGAAAAATATAGGTATAAAATCAACTTTTAGTTATATGCACATATGCACGGAAATGTACAATGCTATTCACCTACTATTCTAGAACTATTTATGATGAAAAATTTGAGCTATTTGGCTTCTTTCTTGGCGTCATGGCTTTTCCTATCAAATTGGTTATATATTAAGTACAAATTTTAGTATTGTAAACTTTTCAATTGAATAATTTCAATAAGATGGTTTTTTTTTGTTGATTGTTGTGTTGAGTTGTGGCACCCAATTTCAAATAATAATATACAAATAGTTTGCGATCAACATGGGCCAC
>JACLAC010004286.1_pt1 | contig 14203 bp, 12 predicted proteins | sample 8027881 | NCBI WGS metagenome assembly JACLAC01 (sample SAMN15725517, study PRJNA655200) | protist metagenome | isolation source: fluorescence activated cell sorting (FACS) single amplified genomes of... | place: Spain: Blaines Bay Microbial Observatory, Mediterranean Sea | collected 2016-01-19 | reverse complement strand
TGCTCTTTTTCAAGTTGAGCCATATCAGATTTAAGACCCTTTATCTCTCTTACCTGTTTAGTCATTTCTACTTTATTACTTTTTATTTTAGCCTTATAAGCCTCATGCTCTTTTTCAGTTTGATCAATATCAGATTCAATATCCTTTTTCACTTTTACCAGTTCAGTCATTTGTAGTTTATAAAAATGGTCACTCCCTTCTTCAATATTTCTTTTAGTAGCCGTATCAACTGATTGTACGGTTTTATCTAAAAGAGAACTTAATTTATCTGGTTTCCGATGATTAAGAACATTTATAGTTGGGTAACATAAACTTTCTATTGTTTCACCTATTTCTTTATTAGATTCACAGACGGGAATTCTATTATCACTAGGACGGAAAGTTATTTCACTAAGTTTGGCAATAACTGCTAGTGCTGCTAACGCAAGAGCTTTTCTATATTTACCCATATAGTTACCCCCCTCCCCTGGTCTTTTTAGCTCTACTACTTTTGTTTTTTGTTCCATTATAATAACTCCCTCTAAATTTATGTCAGTTGTAAATCTTTATTACTGCATTATATGATTTTTATCGAAACTTTTGTGTAAAAATTGCAATATAATTAATTGATATTCTATGGTGTATTGATTATGTTATCAGTCCGAAACAATTTTTGACTCAGACTCTGATAATGTTTTGCATAATTCCAGGGTAAAAACGCAGCATAATCCTCATGTTTTACACAATGGAATGGCCTTGAATACCGCCGTTAAATACGATTCTGGTTCTAACCCATGTACCCTGGCTGACTGAATAACTGAGAAATAAATACCCAATGCTTCAGATCCTTCTACTGAATAGGAAAATAAAAAGTTTTTCCTTGCCATGACAAGAACCTTGATCTCTCAGGTCCGTCACAAATCTTTCTTATTCCCTCACCATTTAATCTCTAGTATAATCTAGAGTCAATGATACTATCAGATTATACATTAAAGGCAATGTTGGACTCTGGTGAGTTGGTGGTTGATCCCATTACCGAGTCATCGATTCAACCGGCATCTATCGATTGTCGGATTGGGTCCCATTACTTGGTTGTTGATGACCGTGAGAATCATAACGGTGTTATCACCTTTAATGACGAATTAAAATATCGTGATATTGAATCGGATCACATGATTATCCCCCCTAACTCTTTTTTACTGGCAACCACGATGGAATATATTAAACTGCCGAATGGGGTTACTGCATTCGTAGAAGGACGAAGTTCGGTGGGTCGTATGGGTCTGTTTATCCAAAATGCAGGATGGGTGGACTCTGGTTTTGAAGGACAGATTACACTTGAGCTATTTAATGCTAACTCCTTACCTATCCGGTTAGAATCGGGTCGTCGTGTCTGTCAATTGGTCTTTTGTCAAATGGATCGGGTGTCTGATCGTCCGTATCAAGGCAAATATCAAGGGCAACGCAATGCGATGGGTAGTCGAATTCATTGTGATACTTAAAAAACCGTGCCCGTCCTGTCATAGCGAAGAAACACTTTCAATTACCCATAATAAAATTAAATGCGATCATGAATCATGTTCTTTCTTACTGGAATATGCCTGTCCTTTATGTGATACGGATTTAGCTCAGGCTGTGTTTGAATCGGACGCTTATGGCGACTACTTTACATGCGCCCAGTGTCGTCATGCCATTCATCTTCGTCGGATTAAATATTTAATTGAAACGGGGTTAATGGTTGACCAACAAACCCGATGTCAAATTTGTAGTGGTCCAACCGTCCATCGATCACTGGCAAATTTGGGTCATCGTTGTTTTTTCTTTCCCAAATGTTCGGGCCAAGCTGATTTATTTAATACGGTTAAAGAATCGGTTGTCTTTTTAGATTTTGAGACGACTGGCTTGGAATCGACACGTGACCATATTATTGAAATTGGGGCCCTTAAAATTGACGAAGAGGGGTTTGAGCATGTGTTTGAATCGTTTGTGAAGCCGCCTATTGAAATCTCGGCACATATTACGTCTATTACCAAAATTACAAATGATATGGTTGTAGGGGCAAAACCCATTGATGATGTATTTCCTAAATTGATTGATTTTATTGGTAATGCGCGACTGGTCGCCCATAATGCCGAATTTGATGTTCCTTGGTTATTGGTGAATAGTCACCGATTAAATCAATCCCTTTCGATTAAAGATATTGTATGTACAATGAAATGGGCAAAACGGGCAAAGGAGCCCTCTGCCGGGCTGGGAAAACTGACTAAAAAATATCATATTGTGCATCACAATGCCCATCGTGCATTATCAGACGCTGCCTCGACAAAAGAGCTTTACTTTATCTATGACCAGAAACAAGCGGACTCTAAATTGGTTGAACCGGTTTCGGTGTATGATGAGATTGCGAAAAAGCAATTGGATTATTATGAACGAACGAAGACGTTTAGTGTGGTGTAATACGCAGTAAAAATTATAAAGGATCTCTATAATGGGGTCTAAGGGGACTAAGTCCCCTTAATATACATAAAGACTCTTTTACCCATAAGGGGGAATTATTCCTCCTTAACCCCCATATATAGTTAAGTATTCAATCTATCTCCACATCCTCCAATCCGTAATAGAAAATAGGTTATATTGAGCGAGATCCCACCAATCCACGCACCTATTATTATGATCTTAATCGCTTCAGTTAATGCAAAGGCTAAATCATATGACAAACTATAATTGATTAAAAATAGCCCGATAAGCGTGACTGGAATATAAAGCCACTTCTCTTTTAGTCCATGCATTGTATTTAATTCTTTGTTTTGTTTGTTTTGGAAGTATGTTATTCCAAAGAAACTCAGGCTAAATAATAGAATGCCGAAAAATCGACTCGCTAAAAAATGATTTTGATGATGGATCAGCATCAGTGTTGTTAGAATAACTAAAAATATGAGCCATGCTTTTTTCCCTGGCTCATAAAATTTAGACAATATTCCACGTTGATCTAAACATGATAAAATGAGGGTGATAATACTCGCAACCCCTAGCCCTACGATAATATCTGAAAAAAAATGAACACCTACTAATACCCTCGACAACCCCGTCCCTATTGGTAAAAGAAGACATATCACCCCCCAAAATAAGGGATATTTTGTCTTTTTTCTTATAAAGAAAAAAAACAGTCCTAACCAAAACGCTGCCGACATGGCGGTATGACCACTGGGCATTCCAAACCCTGTGGCTGATATAACTTGTAAACTGGGGTCTAGATGAAAGGGCCTTGGCCAACATAAATTATATTTTAGTTCATTAATAGTAATGGCCGTGAACAATAGTAACACAATGACTTTAATCCCTACTGTCCTACCCATAAACACAACAATAAACGGAAATGCAATAAAGAAAAAACTAATTTCACCAAACCAGTCAAAAAATGTTATCAAGGTGGATGGTATCAGCGTTAAAAGGGTGTCTTGAATGTACTTAATCCAAATGATTTCTTGTAAATGAATGGTCTCTATCAACGCGCCTAAGGGTATCATTCCTATTTGGGTTGCGCTGCAATGGGAAACCGTCGACCACTGCCAAATGCAACCGGTGTAATCTTAAGTGACGGTGCTGCCTGCTGACGTTTATATTCATTTTTGTAAATAGCGCTTATAACCCACTCAACGGTTTCTTTCTTAAATCCGTTTTCAATTATTTCTGATACGGACTGTCGTTTTTTAATATGTGCGTGGATGATGGCATCTAATATATCGTAAGGCGGTAAGGTATCTTGGTCTTTTTGGTTGGGTCTTAATTCTGCCGACGGTGGTTTTGTAATACTTGATTCTGGGATACGGGTTTTTCGGCGATTAATGTGATTTGCTAGTGCATAGACTTGGGTTTTGGTAATATCTGCCAATACGGCAAGACCGCCATTCATATCACCATACAAGGTACAATAGCCAACGGCTAATTCACTTTTGTTGCCTGTTGATAAAACCAAACGGTTGGACTTATTGGAAATGGCCATTAATAGTAGCCCTCGAATTCGTGCCTGAATATTCTCTTCAGTGTGATCTTCTTTTTTGTCTGTAAATAAGGGCGTAATCGCATGGCTTAATTGTTTATAACTCTCTGAAATGGGAAGGACGATACATTCTATTCCTAAATTTTGGGCCAATGCCTGTGCATCACTAATACTGCCTTCTGATGAATAGTCCGAGGGCATTGCAACGCCCAACACATTCTCCGCACCCAGCGCTTCGACAGCTAAGGTACAGGTTAATGCTGAATCGATACCGCCAGATAGGCCAATAACAACCTGTTTAAACCCACATTTTTGCACATAATCTCGAATCCCTAAAATGAGTGCATTTTCAATCATATTAATGGGATTAAATAGGGGCGTAATCGTAATCACATCTTGACTAATATCCCGATGCATCATATCTCCTTTAAAAGACGTGCCCACCGCTTTTAATAGCCCTTTTGCATTAAACCACATACTTGTCCCATCAAAAATGAGATCGTCATTACCGCCAACTTGATTGACACTGAGTAAGGGCCGTTTATTGTCTTTTGCTGCAGTAGAAAACAATTGGATACGACGATCTAACTTTCCTAACTCGTAGGGAGATGCTGAAAGATTAACGATCAGGTCACAAGAGGGGTCTACCAATTGGGTGGTTGGCAATTTCCAAATGTCTTCACAAATGGTTAGCCCAATGGTTGTACCCGATACGGGAACAGACCCTAAGTCTGTTCCAGGTGTAAAATATCGATGTTCATCAAACACGTCATAGGTCGGTAAGCATCGTTTAAAGTAGGTTGAAATCCATTTTCCATTGCAAATAACAACCGCAGCATTATACAAACTGTTGTTTTCCTGTAGAGGTGTCCCTAAAATTATCGTTAATTGGGGCCATTCCTGTGAATACTGGCATATTTGAGTAACTGTTTTTTTACACCCTCTGATAAAATGAGGAAAGGTTAGCAAATCTTTTGGCGGATATCCGCAAATACTTAATTCAGGAAAAATAATCAGCACGGATTGTGCATTAGCTGCTTTTTCGCAAGCTACTTTGTGCATCTGTAAATTATGCTCCAGATGCCCAATAATGGGATTAATTTGAGCGATTGAAACCTTCACTTTTATATTATGACAATAAAGCAGTGGATTTAAAAGAGCCGTTATCTGTTTTAATATACGCAACAGTGGGTATAATATATTGTAATTAATCTATTATGGAGCCTTTTTTGACTCATTATAAAAATAGTCTATATATCCTTCTCTCAGCCCTTACAATGGTAGGGGTGAGTTGTACATCTTCTTCTTCACCATCGCCATCCACGGTAACACTTACTGAATACGAAAAAATAATAGATGTTTCAATTCCCAGTTATAGTAACAATGCCATTATTGCGATGAATATTAGTAAAACAAATTCTTCTCCAGAAGAGAGTGGGCCCCTCATTGGCTTATCGCTTTCAGCGCAAGATTTACACGCATTGAATATATCTCACGAGCCTCCTGTATTGCCAGATCTGCCTAAGAATCATTCTTTTGGTCGTCGATTAAATCGTCGTCAATCCAATGCAATCCAGCCGCTTATGTCAACGGTTTCTCCCCAATTTACCATCGACTCACTCACTCATGAAACAACAACCTATAATTTTGTGGTTCGTCGACTTTCTGATGCCAGTGATGAGGGAACAAAAAGTGTAGTGGCCACGTTGAAATATGGATCAGCAAATTCAAAATGTTTGATTTATCTTGATGATGAAGTAACAGATTCTTTTTCAACTATGGAATGGACTGAATTAGGTCTGTTTTGCGATGAATCTGTATCCAAAATCATCACAACCTTTGTCCCTGACTGTCAAAACAAAATCGATAATAATTGTGATGTTGATGGCAATCAAAAAGATATTGTATTGTACTATTCGTTTACAAGCTCTATTTCAGGATATGTTCATCCTATTGACCTCTTAGATGCCACTTCTGTAAATCGTTATAACGCTATCCATTCTACAAATCACCCGGTTGTCCAAAAAGAGATTCTTCATCTTAATTCGTCTTTATTAGACGATACAATAACGACAGATAACAAACAAACGCTTGCACATGAATATCAGCATATCGTCAGTAATCATCAACGGATTAAGCAGGGAAGTAATGGTAACTTTACATCATTTGAAACATGGATTGAAGAAGGCTTAGCAGATAGTGCATCCCATATTTGTTTAAACGCCCCTATTTCTTCTCGTTTAGATTATTTCACCACAGACCCTAACCTGAATTCAATTCGAGATGGTATCGGCTTTATTAAATGGACATCCCAATTTGAAAACTATACGCTATCTTATTTGTTTTTTCAGTATTGTCGTATCCACTCTAATTTAGGAAATGGGCTTTTTAATGCGATTCAAAATCAAACGCTTCGTGATTATCAAGCGGTTGAAAATGCAATGATCGGTACCAATATCGCCTTTGGTAATTTTGACGATATTCTTCGGTCTTTTCATATTGCAACAGTGGTTAATAGTACAGCTACAAATAGTATCTATGGATTCAAAAATGAACCTGGATTTAATTTCACATCACTTCCCGCAGGGACAAGTAATACGACAAAGACCATTTACCCGGGTGGACGTGTCATTATGTATCCCGATGCTAATGCTCAAGCAGGTTTTATGCCAAGTGATTCGGGTGATAATATTCGATTTTATCGCATTAACACAGCGGGCGTGGCAACACCTGATATTACGGAAGATATTTGAATGAATTTAGTTAGAGTCGTCCTTGTTCTATTTGCTTTGAGTTTATACGGATGCCAATACAACGATAAAATTGTAACGATGACGGGTTTATGTACACGTGTGGGTTCTCTTCCTTTTACTGAACTTATTGTAACGCAAAAGACAGGACCGGCCGTTACATTATCATTTAAACGTCACCCTGAATTAAAACAAGTTATTGAAAGACACTATCTTAATCAAAACATTCAAGTCACCGGTCGTATTCAGAAATTAAAATTATCTACGGCTAATAAAAAACGATCGTTTGTTCAGTATGTGATGATATTGGAGAAAATTAATTAAATCGGTAGAATGTTGTCGTATGTTCAGTTTTATAAAGAAGAGGCTTATTCATCGGGCGTTAAGCAAGGCACTTTTAAAGGCAAAAAAACAGCCTAAAATATGTGTTGATAAGGTTGTTATTTTTTCTGACCACCATAAGGGAATACGAGATGCATCCGATGACTTCAAGTCTTCCGAACCTGCCTATTTAAAGGCCTTAGACTATTATGAACAACACAAGTATACACTTATTTTACTGGGAGATTCAGAAGAATTTTGGGAGGTCCCCTTAAAAAAAGTTATTGAAGTCAATTCACCGATCTTAAAAAAAGAAGCCCTATTCTTCAAAAAAGGATTATACTATCGTGTTTTTGGAAATCATGATGATGATTGGGCATCAAAAAGAAAGGTTAAAAAATATTTATCAGAAGACTATCCCGGTTTGATTACTTATGAGAGCATCATAATGACTGTTGGTAATAAACATTTTTTTCTTGTTCATGGACATCAAGGTGAACTGTTAAGTGACCATTTACGATATATCTCTAAACTCATTGTCAAATGGTTTTGGCGTCCTTATCAGATAATCACTAAAAAGAAACTATCTCGACTATCCGGAAACCTTAAAGATATACAATGGCATGATACGGCCATTTATAATTGGGCAGTTCAACATGAGAATCTAGTTACGATTGCAGGACATACTCATCGGCCTATTTGGCTTTCTCTTTCCCATGAAGAGCAACAAAAACAAATAATTCCTGAAAGAAAACCATGCTATTTTAATACAGGATGTTGTAGCTTTTCTGATGGTGATATTACAGGAATTGAAATTACAGCAGGTGGTATGCAACTGATTAAGTTTTCAAGTGAGTCGTTAGCACCTATTGTGCTTGCTGAACAAAATGATTGAGTTGGACTGTCTAATATAGACTATACGACTCGTATCTCTTACAAAGAAAAACTCTCTAACAGACCAACAAAACTGCTACTCCCTACTGATGTTTATATTATGGTTTCACTACCACATTAACCAGCTTATTAGGAACCACAATGACTTTAACGACGGTGCCATCAACTGTATATTTCTTGATTCGCTCTGAATCTAACGCCATTGATTCAAGTTTAGACCGTTCAATTCCTTTCTCAATATTAAGCTTGTCCCTTACTTTTCCATTCACTTGCAATACGATTGTAACTGTATCTTCTTCCATCTGCTTGGGGTCGTAGGTCGGCCATTTGGCCTGGTGAATGGATTCTGAATGGCCTAATAACTGCCATCCCTCTTCTGCCATAAACGGTGCAAATGGGGCGAGTAATAATAGGACGCTTTCTAATGCCTGTGGCGTTGTGCCATATTGATATATGACATTTACAAGCTCCATTAATCGGCTAATCGCTGTGTTATAGCTAAACCGTTCAATATCTTGGGTCACTGCACAAATGGTCTTGTGTCGCTGTATTTCGACAATTTTTTGATCTTTAATGGGAAATAAGTGAGGTTCTTCGATGAGTTTGAACACCCGCTTCAAAAATCGAAATGACCCTTCAATGGCTTGGTCAGACCATTCTAAGTCTCGTTCAACAGGGGCCCCAAATAAAATGAATAGTCGGGCTGTGTCGGCACCGTACTTGTCAATAATATAGCTTGGATCAACAGTATTACCTAAGGACTTCGACATTTTAGCACCGTCTTTGATAACCATTCCCTGACATAATAATCGCTGAAACGGTTCACTGACGTCTGTCAGTCCAAAGTCACGTAATACTTTGGTAAAAAATCGAGCGTATAATAGATGGAGGATGGCATGTTCAATGCCGCCAATATACTGATCGACGGCCATCCAATAATCTGACTGTTTTTTGGAGAAGGGCAATGCCTTATTTTTAGGGTCACAATATCGTAAAAAATACCAAGATGAGTCAAAAAAAGTGTCCATGGTATCTGTTTCTCGTCGATATTTTTTTCCATTTCGCTCAATGTTATGAAATGATTTAGCGTGTTCTAAAGGGTTCCCTTGTCCTGTAAATTGGACATCTTTGGGTAATATAATGGGTAGATTCTCTTGTAATTCGGGAACACTGTTGCCGCCCTCATCAATTAACATGGGGATGGGCGTGCCCCAATATCGCTGCCGTGAAATGAGCCAATCGCGTAATCGATATGTTACTTTTTCCTTGCCCTTCCCTTCGGCCTGTAACCATGCGGTGATTTTTTCTTTGGCAAGGCGATTATCTAGGGCTGTGAATGGTCCTGAATTTATCAAAATACCGTCGTCGATATAGGCTTCTGTCATCGTATCGCCTGTTAACTGATGATCTGGCGATTGTATAACCACTTTAACGGGTAAATTAAATTTTTCTGCAAATTCAAAGTCACGTTGGTCATGCGCAGGTACAGCCATAACGGCGCCGGTCCCGTACTCCATCAATACATAATCGCCTACGTATAAGGGTACTTTTTCACGATTAACGGGGTTAATAACATTAAATCCCAGCGGTTTACCGTGTTTGTCTTTGGACTCATCTGTCCGATCTAGGCTACTGCGTTTAATCGCCTCTTGGACAAAAGAGTGAATGTCGGATTCGTTGTCTTGTCCGTTAACAAGCGATAGCGTTAACGGATGCTCGGCGGCAAGCACCACATAAGTCACGCCAAATAATGTGTCCGGACGGGTGGTAAAAACAGGGATTTCTGCTATTTTCTCACCTGATTGATTGATCACATCAAAGGTCAGTTCTGTACCGATACGACGACCAATCCAATTCCGTTGCATTGTCTTTACCCGTTCGGGCCATTCTTCTAATGACTCTAAGTCTGTTAGTAATTCTTCTGCATAATCTGTTATTTTGAGATACCACTGCTCAATTTCTCGTTTTTCAACAACAGCACCTGACCGCCACCCTTTACCGTCAATGACTTGTTCATTTGCCAATACGGTATGGTCTACGGGATCCCAATTGACCCACCCTTTTTTACGGTAGACAAGATTATTTTCATGCATTTTTAAAAACAGCCATTGATTCCACTGATAATAGTCTTTTTTGTATGAGGCAATTTCACGATCCCAATCATAACTCAGCCCCAGCCGAATGAGCTGTTCTTTCATGGTTTTGATGTTAGAAAACGTCCATTCCTCAGGGTCCACTTGGTTTTTAATTGCTGCATTTTCGGCGGGTAACCCAAAACTATCGAAGCCCATAGGGTACAGTACATTGTATCCCGTCATACGTTTAAACCGTGCGAGTGTATCGCCCAAGGTGTAGTTACGAACATGACCCATATGAAGATGACCAGAGGGGTATGGAAACATCTCCAGAACATAATACTTAGGCTGCTCACCCTCTGTTTTTGATGAATACAGGGCATGATCCTGCCACTGTTTACACCACTTTTCTTCAATTTTTTGTGGTTGATATGCCATGGGGGAATCTTATCAAATTTACGTCTTTGGACACAAGCGACGATCTTTTGTCTCTCGCTATAATTGTGAAAATAAAAAAAATCCGTCATAATGGTGGGTTAAATATGGTTAGTATACGACAACTCACAATAAAATATCTTAAACAGATGGTGATTACATGGGGGAACCTTTCCCTCCCTGTAAAAGTTATTGGGTTAATTACGATAGCAACGATTATTGATGTCGCCCTTCGAAATACGCAACTATGGTCACTTATACCCTGGCAACTTGTTTTTGGATTACTTATAGGCGTCCTTATTTTTTCATATAAAAAGATGCCATCTTGGCCGTTGTCTCAAGATAATACGTCTCTTGATGTTACACAAAAGAGCCTGGAGAAAATAACTGCTGAATTGGTTCATAGTATACAGAATATCTACCAAAAACCTTCCTCTCAAACAACGCCGCCAAATGTTACAAAAAAAGCAACGATGACCGACCCAATTGATCACGCATTAAATCGTGTTCAATATCAAGTTAACACTGTATTGGAGAATAAAAAAGAAGCGGATGAAAACAGTGCACGTCACATGACCCAAAACCCTGATTTTCTTCCAGGTATTCCGGTTATTGTTAATAACGATCGGACCATCTATATACTCAAAAACAGGACGTTAACATTAAAACAAGAACACCAATTTAATCAGCATATTCATTTAATACAAACTCAAAATAAAGGGGTACGGATTGTTGTCCTTATTGGAAAAAATATCCAGAATCATATCGTACATATTTCATTTAAAGATCAAGCGACAGGTCTTTCTGACATTGAATTGCCTTTGAACTTTATGAGCCTTAATTAAATAATGGCGATGTCAAGAAATGCTCAATGACGTCATCACCCTTAATTGACCACCTATCAGAGCTCCGTAGAAGACTATTATACACCTGTGTTATTGTCTTTATTGGGTCTGTTGTCGGGTTTATATTCTACTCGTCTTTAGTCCAATGGCTCATTGCGCCCTACGCTAACCTTTCACTAAGTTCTGACCATACTTTGTACGTGAACTCACTATTGGAAGGCTTCGTTACCAAAATAAAATTCTCAGTTTACAGTGGTCTTTTTTTAAGCGTTCCCTTTACTCTTTATCATATTCTACGATTTGTTATCCCAGGACTTACATTTAAAGAAAAGCGGACGCTGTTATTCGCACTCTGTATTAGTACACTGTTGGCAGGTGCAAGCTTTTATCTTACCTATTTCAGACTTATCCCCTATTCCATTCAATTTCTCTCTAGTGCTCAATTTATTCCTCCTCATATTGGGTTAATTCTTAACTTTTATCATAATATTTTTTATATATTTAATTTATTAATCGCAGCAATGATCCTTTTCCAATTACCTATTTTACTGGGCTGCTTGTTATACTTAAACATTTTAAAACGTGCGCCGTTATGGAAAGCTGGTCGATATATTATAATCGGCATACTTATCTTATCTGCGATTGTTACGCCGCCAGATATTGTGACACAGTTAAGTATTTCGCTGCCCTTAACCCTCTTATATTTTATGGTTCTTGTTGTCGCAAAAATTATGAATTGGGGAAACGATAATGATTAATTTTAGTATTAATGAAGGGGTGATCATTGGCGTTGTTATACTGATTTTAATTCGACCAAAAGATATTCCTAAAATGACCTATATGATGGGAAAATGGTATCAAAAATGGATGCGTTCCTATTATGCGATCACCGATGAACTCACGTCTATTCATGAAAATATCAAAAAAATACAACCGGTTGTAAAACGACCCCAAAATACGTCATCTCAATCGGATACTGCCAAAAATAACAAAGATTTGGTAGACTGAGTTTAAAACTAACATTAAAACTGGAGGATCAACAATGTTTGGATCAACTGAATTAATTATTATCGCCTTGGTTATTTTTGTACTATTTGGTGCGGCAGCTATTCCTAAATTTGCCAAATCTATCGGCCAAGCCAAACGTGAATTTGAAAAAGGGCTTAAAGAAAACAATACGAAATCAACTAAAAAATAAACCACGCACTTTTCGTTATGGAAGGTCTATTTTATAAATGGATTGGGAATCTAATGCGTATAGTTTTTTGCCATCTTTTGATACAGCAATATCGATAATATCTCGACCACCAAACACGGATTCACTCACAATAGGGTCTGAGTTATATATTAACCGGTCGTTACCCGCTTGATCTTTTTGATGACTATCAAAATAATATGAGATTTTCTCAACCGTTTTATTTCCTCCATACAGTATATTATTATTATCAACATCTAATGATTTAAACGTTTCATTGTCTCCAGAAGGGCTTAGTGTAGAGACAACATAACTACTATTAGATAGGTCTATTTTTCGTATTTTATTATTCTCTGCAATAAATAAGGCATCTCCCGAATGACTGATAACCATATTATATATATTCGAAAATAATGATTGATTTCCCATGCCATCTTTTCCAGAACTCGAACAATACTCTCCAGAAATAGTCTCCGCTTGAAGATTAGACTGACTCAGATTTATTTTTTGAATATAACAGCTCGTCCCTTGAGCAACATATAGCGTATCTCCATAATACGATAAATGATGCGTATAGGCCCCCACCGATACGCCCCCCACATGAATATTAAAGTCAGTTGAACTTTCCCAAGGATCTATACTCACATAATTTAGATTTCCTGTACGATTTGAAATATAGAAGCTATTTGTTATTTCATTTAATGCCATATCATCTGACCGAGAACTCACTATTCCTTTTGTTGTTTTTAACCCTAAATTGATATCAATACCATACACGGTGGATTCGATATTATTATCGTTAATCACATATAAGGTGCCATTAGATTCATCTAAAACCATTGCTTTTGGGTTAGATATTTCATGATTATAAGAATTTTCGACTGAAAGTAACGATGAATGTACTATTAAATTAAAATACTTGGAAACAGTTAAACTGCCACTATCTCTTACTGTCAGCATTATCGGATAAATCCCGCCTGTTCCTAAATCAGGCGTTCCCACTAACTCATAACGTCCCGAATCAAATGTAACTCCTGCAGGAAGAACACCGGTTAGTGTCATACTCAGCATATCATTGGTGTCAGGATCATCACTATCAAATTTATAAATATATTCAATATTTTCTGTACACTCTAACGCAATGGCACTATTGTCATTTATTATCGGCGTTTCATTAGTATTAGTAACAACTAATTTAAAATTAGTTGTTATAATAAACTCATCTGGGAGTGTCTCATCCGTTAATATTAATTCGAACTCATAAGACTGTTTCTTTTCATAATCTAATATGGTACCCGCCTTTAATTTTATTGTTTGACTTACCATGTCCAATTTAAAAAAATTAGAATCTGTTCCTTCTAATTCTAAAATATTATAGCCCAGCTCATCATCATGTACTTGAACTGTTCCAACGATAAGATCAGATGTCGTATTAGTTGTTTCTGATAGCGTTTTAGGATTGGGAATCACAGAGATTTTGGTTGGGGCCTGATTCGAGCCCTGTATAATCGTAAGATTAAATTTTTTCTCAACGGTTGCTCCAGAAAAACGGTCTGTAAAAATAATCCTAATTGTAAAAAATCCAGGTGAACTCGCAAATCCATATAAGATTATTTCATTTGTATCCTTGGCATGGAGCCATGTTAACCCTGCTGGCTGATCTGAAATTGTCAGGTGAATTAACTCCCCATCTGTAATACCGACAATAT
>JACLAC010004942.1_pt1 | contig 14207 bp, 7 predicted proteins | sample 8027881 | NCBI WGS metagenome assembly JACLAC01 (sample SAMN15725517, study PRJNA655200) | protist metagenome | isolation source: fluorescence activated cell sorting (FACS) single amplified genomes of... | place: Spain: Blaines Bay Microbial Observatory, Mediterranean Sea | collected 2016-01-19 | reverse complement strand
AAACACCCCTACTACCTCAGCATACTACAATTCGTGGTTAGAGGCGCAGTGTAAGCGTTGCGGTAATTTCGATACGAGTAGCAATACACAATGCAACAAAGGAAGTTGCTTTGTCAATATGCAAAATTACAAAAAGCTAACTTCGATGAGGGGAAGGTATCTTCTTCCTCTGACTCTTTTCACATAACTCGTGAACAAATGTATATTAATACGTTAGAAAGAGATGCAGAAAAAGAACGCAGATTACAATTGAACAACAGTAATATATTTTATATCTGCCTGCCATTTTTACCTTTGATGCTGTTTTTTGCCGCATTTAACAGCAGTAACAGCTCCAACGAAGCATGGTTAAATTCGTTTCGCTTAGCTTTAAGTTTATGTGGAACACTTATTGCAAGCCATACCTGTGCTGTATCGTATATAGCATGGAGAGACTTAACCGGCCAGTGGAAAAAGTACTCCTTGATTAAAAGTAGAGAAATATCTCTTGGAATATATTGGCAAGGCTATTCAAAATTTTTGTTTGATATCTCTCTCATGCTTTTACCAGCGATGACTATTTTAACTCATTTTCGTTACGATGCAGTCGAAAGTGCTGCATCTGGGGATCCGGCGTGGAAAGGTTTTATAAAACAATTTATAGGTTACAATGTAGGTGAGTTATGGGTTGCTGGTGCGCATAGAATTATGCATCACCCATACATTTACGCAACCGTGCATAAACGTCATCATTGTGCAATTAAAAAATTAGTTGCTTCAGCGGCTTGGCTTGATACTACTACTGAGTTTTTGGTCGCAGAAATACCTGCATTGTTAATGGCGTTAATGATTCTTCCTACGAATCCATTTTGGCACCATTTGTTTTTTGCTTATCAAGGGCTAGGGGCTGCTAGCGATCATGCGGGATTTTCTTTTGATGATGAGGAAGGGGCTGGGTGGGTGCACCTACTGCATCAATGGTTTTTCGATGGGGAATATCATTACTTACACCACCTTAATCCAAGTGTAAATTATGCCGGTATGTAACCAATGCATTTTTCTAATATACCTAAATCTGCGTCTTTCCCTAACATGGATCATATTGATATTTCTTTCATGTCACGTCAATGCTTTCATTAAAATATCAAACAAATGGTATAAATAGAAGAGGAATGGATAGATTATCTATTCGGAACACATCACACGTACACAGCATGGTGGGAACGCCGCTTAGCAAGGGAAGAGAAAACAGACGAAGGAAAGAAGAAGATAAAATAAAATTGCGTAAAGAGGTTTTTTGCTTGGCCTTTCGGCTCACAATCCTGGAAGAGATGGACAAACCCGCTTCTTGCTCTTTGTGCCCTTTGTGCGCTATGGTCGTACAACCAATGCACAAGCTTGGATGGGATAGATCGGTTGGGATGCGAGTGTTATGTGAAGAGTAGCTTTGATTACTTTAATCCTTTGTATGATCCTTATATACCTTTAAAGCCTATTCGGTCTTCTTCTAGCCGTATTTTTTCATAGTGTGATACTATGGCGCTTACACGGTCCTCCTTCTCCTCCAACTTTCTGATTTCGTAGTCGGAAAGGTTTGATAGCTTTGTTTTCAGCAAGCTCGTGGTCTGCTCAAGCATTTTGTATGCAGCCTCTTTTGATATAAAGAGAGTTCTTATTCTGTCAATAGACTTTGCGAACCTTCGGTATTTCTCTAAGTATGTTTGGAGCGTACTGAACAAGATTTTATCTTTGCTTTCCGTCCCATTTGCAATGTCAACTAGATGCTTCTCTAAGTTACCCCTTAACGTAGGTAGTATAAGGTCTTTATCAATAATTTCAAATGCAGATATGACAGCAATGCCCAGTGGAGTTGGTACCATATAACGGGTGGAAGAGTTTGTAGATGAACTACCTTTTCTTTTATCTGTAGCATTGCGGTTATTAGTGTTTTTTCTACGAATATTATTTTTGCTACTCGATGAGGCATCTTTGCGGGGCATTTTAGTAGTAGTTTTCACTATGTTATTCTCCTTGTCACATATTTTAACATATCCCCGGTTTACTATTGTTTCAACATGCGTTGGAATGGATGCATCCGTCCCAATACCAAACTTATCCATTGCGTCAATCAATTCGTATTCCTTTAGGTACTCTGGAGGTTTTGTCCAATTGCTTTCTGAAACGATTTGGTTTACATGCCCTACATCGTTAGTTTGGAGGGATTTACAATTTTTTGCGTTGGTATTCAAACGCATTGCATTTACGCGCCAAGGTAGAAGATTAGACCACCCGGAGGAAACGATTGTGTGATACACGAATGAAAATGAAGTTTTTGGCATTCTTCTTGAGCGCTTCTTACCACGCTGTTGCTTCTTTAGCGTTTCTTCCAGCACATCTACCGTAACTGTTATTTCATTATATACAAATGGAGGTAGCAATGAAGCAAGAAAATTACGGACTATAAATTCATACAAATTCCAGCCATGTTGACCGACGCGCATTATTTTTGTCGTTGGACAAATTGGTGGATGATCCCCCCGGTCAATGCCGGATCGTGGCAAGCTGATATTGCTATTGTCTTCTGGTAATACAGACGAAATAAAGGTAATATTGCTACTCTTGAATTTGTCCACAATCTTCAAATATTCCATTGATTTCGGATATTTTGTTGACTCTGTGCGGGGATAAGTTATGTATCCAGCAATATACAGTTTTTCTGCTACATCCATGCATTTTTTTGGGCTAATACCAAGTGCTAAAGAGGCCGTTCGAAGTAACGCCACAGTATTTAGGCCTTCTGGCGATTTAGACACAATTTTTTTTTTATTGATTTTAACAACCCTGCATTGCATATTGCTACTCTGTTCGTACAAACGCTTTACAGCCATCGCATCTTTTTTTGAAAATGATCGTCCGTTTTTTTCATTCCAAATTAATTCTTCAAGAAGAATATTTTTATTGGTGAATGATACAGACCTCAAAAAAAGCTCCCAATATTCTCTGGAAACGAAACGTTCTCTTTCTTGGTGTCTTTGGACGCAGAAATTAAGTGTTGGGGTTTGACAAGGCCCGTAACTCAATACTTTGAGTTTCGGCATTTTAAATGTCAACTGTGCACCGTCTTTAAATTCCCAGGTCAATAATCGCGTGAACGAAACACCTATTTTTAAGTCCAACTCTTGTCGTGCATCAACGCTGTCGCTAACGCTCTTCCTCGGTTTTATTGGGTTTGCGAATGAATATCGCAAAGCCTTTTCCGTAAGAGCGGAAAAATGTGCTCGGAAAATACGCGTTTCGTCAAGAAAAATACCCGCCCCTTGTAGTAAATTAATAACTTCAAAACAGATATTTTCGCCTTCATTATCACAATCGAGCCATAAATAAAGATAATCGCACCCGTCTGCGGTTTCGATTAAATGCTCTGGCAGAGAGACCTTCGCAGAAAGCTCCTCAACTATCTTATTTGTTCTTGCCCTGTAAAGAGTTTCTGGATTAACAGTTGAATTGTCTCGATCATCGAAATCCGTACCAAATAAATGCCCTAACACACTAGTGCAGACGACACTGCATTTTGTTTTTGCTGGCGGAAAGTACGCAAAAAATTCATGAATTTTGCACATAGGGGTCTCCCTCCTTGACCGTTCTCTTGACTTCCCAAAAGACATGTGAAATGCTAATGATTTTGCAATAGAGGGTTTCTCTGCAATGCATAGCACGCGCGGTTCAGCCGCGCCGCCTTTCGTTTTGCGTGGATTAGGTGGATTTTGGAATGTAGCATCGCCTGGTATGGGTTTTGCACGGTGCGGCGGTTTTGGGACAGATTTACGGGGTAGCGTACTGCTTACTTTGCTTTTTGACTTCAAGTTAGTCTTTTTCATCACCTTTTTTGACCGCGGACAATCTTTTGTACTGTGGGAAAGAGACGCACAATTGCCGCATGCGCCAAACTGTTCTCTTACTTTTTCTGACGCACTCCGTAAAACGTCATAACGCCTCTCATCATAGTTACGCAACTCCTTTTCTAATTGATATTTTAACCCAGAATCCAACTGCTCTATTTGATTCTTTTCTAACTTTTTACCACCCTTCCGCTTTTCCTCTAGTAGTTTCAAGTGCCGGTATTTTTTTTCTGTTTTTCTTCTCAGCTTCTTCAACTTCTCAAGGGCATCTTTAACACTTTCAAGTGTGGTAAACGATGCCATCTTGGCCGCGCACGAACAACATAGATTTGCGCGTCTTGGTATAAACTCTAACATGAAGTTGGGCGCTAGGGGGGTAATCTAAATTCATATTTATCATATTGGCCATTATCCTCTCCCCATCATCATCTTCTATTATATAATACTTTCTACTACTACATCGTCATCATCATCGCCACCACCACCACACTAACACACTAACACCGCAGCATATTTTACTACTACAGTTACAGTGTAATTACATTCATCATATTATTCATCAGTTAATAAATATACCCTACAACAGCAGACAGCAGAGTGTTACATGATAATAAGTACTACTAAATCTACATAGATATTTAATAGAAGAAGAAGAAGAAACAACAAAAAAAAGAATAATAAAATGGGATGATGATGATGATGATGATGATGGAACAATAGAAGAACAGCAAAGGAAAATCATGTCATGAACCACGTCGTTAAGCCACCAAGATACTTCTTGTTCACTAAAGAAGGTCCACGGGCACCAAGAACAAACAACAATGTTGCGATTTACGGGAAAAATTGCCACAGCCACTGCCGCGTCGTGCGCAGCTGTTGCTTTGGTCTCAAGTGGAGTCGTGGAAAGCGAGGCAAGTGAGCGTCTTCACATTTTACGAAAGCAGATGCAGCCATACCGTAAAACTGAGCAAGAATTTAGGAAACGTTGGGAACGGGATGAAGCGGAAGGGTTTCGGAAGCTCCCTGCAAGAGCTTGGCCTGCATATCAACCAAATCCAGATGACATTGACATGCTTCTAGTGAAGCTTGCCGATTCACAGTGTACGGATGGCAAAGATAATATTGTAAAACCAAATCACAGCCACTGTAAAGAAGCAACTTTTAACTTAGCTACAGCCCTTGTGTTCAACAACTTAGATGTTAGCAAAGGCCTTCAACTTTTTAGAGCACTCGCCGACGAGGGTGACAACCCTGATGGTATGTGCGCATATGCTGTCGTACACTTAGAGGGATATGGGGTTGAGCAAAACGAGAAGCTTGCATTGAAGTATTTAAACTTAGCTATTAAGAAACACAATCATGCTCAAGCTATGTATGAACTTGGGACCTGCTATTACACTGGTTTGGAAGGTGTGTTGGAAGAGAACGAAAGTCTCGCCTTCGAGCTTTTTGAGAAGGCTGCACATGCAGATCATGTTGCTGCAAAGTATATGTGTGCGGATATGCTTCTTGAGGGAAGTGGAGTCACAGTGGATATTGCACGCGCTATCCCTCTTTTGTATACTGCAGCAGAGAATGGGCACAGGTTTTCTAGACAGCGAATGCGAGAATTGTTAGATGAATGTAGCGAATAATGTGATAGTATCAGTATTCATTGGAATATATCATACGCGAACATCTTTTGCTGCTTCCTATAGGTCATTTTTTCGCTTCCCTTTATTTCCACAATATCCATGCTTTTTACAAAACTTCTTGTGGAGGCCAGATGAAAACGGTTTCCTAGAGTCAAATACCACTGTCGCTAGCTCGTCGGCAAAATTATCGGCAAGGTGATTGACGCACCCACTCAAGTCATCAGCAACGTGTCCACCCATACTCAAATTATTCATGGTTCCTCCTGAACTCATCAGCTTGTTAAAATCTGAAAATTTCCTTTTTCCCTCTGCGCCACTGATGGCCCATTGCATCCCCTCTTTTTTAGGAAGAGCTTTTACAGCTTCAATGGCCTCTTCAGACGCCTTATATTTCCAAGAAAATTTATCTTCATCATCACTGTCATTCTCAGGTTCTTGGAACTCAGGCTCCGGGCTAACTTCGTATTTTTTGCAAACACGTAAATACAAGTTATATTCGTCACCCTCATACTTTTTCATCAGATTGTAAACTCTTCTTAATTTTTTCGGTGCGTGTGCCTTATACACTTCTCGAATTCTTTGCTCATAGACTTTTGCACTAGTCAGTTTGTTATCACCATCATGCCAAAGATTTTTCGTTGACGAACCCTCCTTAAATAGTGCAGATGGCGCCCTAGCAACGGCGTTGAAAAATTCTTCAATGAATATTGAACAAGCAGAGCACTCCAAGTCTCGACCCAGCCGACTGCATCCATCTTGTGCTTTCACAGCTTGCAAAAGTGTACCAGCAAGCAAGAGATACGCGAAGCGAAAAAATCGAAAAGCCCTTGATAGACTGATCATGTTGTCAACTACCCTTATTTCAGTGTATTTGAAGGGTTTGAACCGGTCGAAGATATGCTTGCAACCGTTACGTTACTGTGGGGGTCAATATCAGTGTATTTGAAGGATTTGAACCCGGTCGAACGGTGGTTGTACATCTCATCTACATCATCATCTCATCATCATTATTATTATTATTTTATTATTAATTTTACATCATTGGTAGTGTTATTATTATTATTTCTTCTATCTAGCTAGTAGTAATGATGTTATATAGGAAAGGAGCACGGAGTTAGTAGTAGTAGCTGTAGTAGTAGAACATGAAAAAATGATGGTTGAATCATTCATAATACTACTCTCTGTAATATATAATAAATAATTTTTATTATTATTATTATATAATAAATGATAAACAACAAATAATGATGGAGAAGAAGTTATTATTTATTATTATTATTATATTTATATTAATAATAATTATTAATAATAATGAAAAAAAAGTGGCATTTTGAATTTCTGAAATTAGCGCCCTCTCTCGTTTACATTTGCTCCTAATGGTCGCCGATTACGATTCCGCATAAAATCTAAGAAAAGACTAGAAAGGAAGAACAAATTTACGTATTCCATGGAGTGATATGGGACGTGATTTCCTACCGTCCTTCCTTGCTGGCGGAGCGGCTGGCATTTGTGAAATTACGGTGACATACCCTCTTGAGTTTCTAAAAGTAAACTCTCAGTTGGATACCTCAAGCGGAAGTGTTTTCAAACGTATCCTGAGTAATTGCAGGAAACAAGGGTACATTAGAACATTATACACAGGCTCTCCCGCATGGTTTTTATTTTCATTCCCTAGGAGTGCTATACGATTTAGTTCTTTTGAGTTTGCGAATAATAAGTTTAAAAATAAACAATCACTGTCTACGCAAATAACGTGTGGAGCGTTTGCTGGTTTAATTGAGTCAATCACGTGCTTAACACCACAAAACAATGCTTCAGTAAAGCTCTCGCAACTAAAAATGTCAGGAACCAATACGACTTTTATCAAAAGTATGCAAATATGTTACCAAAAAGTTGGAATTCAAGGGTTTTTCTTACCAGGATTATTTGCAACAGCAATGAAAAATACTATAAACTATTCAATCCGTTTCACAATTTTTAGGACGCTGAAACAACACTTCGAAGAATCAATAAAAGTCGAGGAAATGAAGGGAGAAAAAGTACCGTTTCAGTACCTTCTTTTGAGTGGTACCATTGCCGGCGGAGTCAGTGCTATTGTGACGCAGCCGATAGACACTTTGCGTACAAACCAAATGGCCTTGGGTGTGGGTAAGCAAAGGGTGTCGATATTGGAAACTGCAAAGCATTTACTCAAAAAGGAAAACGGAAATATTTTTGCCCTTTATCGTGGATTAGCACCTCGTTTGGCCAGGGTAATGATTGAGATTGGTTTGCTGTTTTCCCTATATGAAACATTTTACGATAAATTTCACGCTATGGTCTAAATTACTTGAAGGCCAGAAAACCACATCGTATGATACACAGCAATTCATATATGTTATCGCAAAAAGAGCAGAGAAAACAATCAGAAATCTTAACCTATGATAAGTTTACACACGAGTATGTGGTGAGATATTTTTCTCAATTACATTTTGATATGTAGTACGAATCAGATTAATAGAATATATATGGTGTGTATTTTCACGCGCCCCATTGGAATTATACATCTACCTTGCTATCCTCTTTTGATTCTTCGCCTTTTATACCTCCCAAGGACTTCAGCCGGTAAATTTCACTCAAGATACGCCTAAACTCAATCCAGGCAGTGTTGACATTTTTCATAGTCGTGTCTTGCTGTGCCAATTCTATAACCGATTTGACTTCCTCAAACAACTCCCGAGCTTTTGTTACATCTAAATCAGTCACAGTCTTCGACTTCTTTTGTCGGGCTCCAGCTTTTGTCATCGATGGTGGTGCTGGAATAGCAATTTCGTCTAAGTCGTTTAGTGTATTGGGTATCGAATCGTTGTATGGGCGCCATGCTTGGTCCAACAGATTCAACATTTGCTGTGGATCTGTTTTTGGGATCACAAGGCCTTTTGCAGAACCTTTGGTATGCCATTCGCCATTTTCTTGTTGCGCACTATTTTCACTACTTTGTTCATATGCTTTACGCAGCACGGCACTATCGTCTATCATTCGGGCAGCTCTTGAATCCATATCTGAATCATTTGAAGAGACTTGCATACCAAAATCTTGAACAACCTTAACAAACGAATCGACATTAATCCCTTCTGAACCAGAATCTCTACCAGATAAATTCACTGCTTGGCGGTACATTATCGTAATCAGTTCATCACTAAAGTCCGGTGGAGTCTTCACATGTTTACTGTGCATTAGGCTAAAGAATTCATCAAATGTCAGTACATTATCCAAATCGACATCGCCAGCCCGGAATAATTTTCTTAGTTCAACTTCGCGGTTCTCTTGGAGCTCAGCCCACTGATTTAAAAGTGTCTGCAGTGCCTTGTCTGTATCAACAGACCCATCTGTGTCCACCAATTCCCGGACACGCATCGATATAATTGCAATTTTTTCTTGTGACAAGCCCAATCCATAGTCACCATTTCCATCACCATTACCGTATATCCTACGAACAACATCGGATATTACATCCAATGGCAACGAGCTTTTGCCTTTTCTTACTTCTAGTGGCTTGCCTGGATACAAAGTCCCCGACGGGGCAACCTTTTTCGTTGCGCATGCACTATTGATAGATAACAACAACCGCAGGTAGAAATCAAGGGCTTCGCTAGTCTGTAGCCAATCCTTCTTTGTCATTGTTGCGCCCATAATGGATGCAGCACTCGGTTCCTTTTTAGTTGCAGTTTCGGATTTATCCACATCCGCTCGTTCAAGTTCTGCCGTCATAGACATAAAGTTCGAAAACATAGCAACACGTGAATGATCCTTGTAGTGTCTTCGAACGTTGAAAAATAATTCATGTAATTCCCTTTCGGCAATACGACGGACACCAAACTTGTATAGATAAAAATCATACAATATCTCTTTCAATGGCGTACGCATGTTGTGATTTCTATCAGCTCTGGCATCTTGAATAATTTTTTCTTGAAAAACCATAGCCAAGCGGCTTGTTAACCAGGGGATAGGGCGTGCTTTTAGACCATCGGGAGGTGGAGCCACAAAATCTTTGTCCATTAAAGACCGCATCACTAACGGCACCCCTTGACTACGGCTTAGTACTCTTCTCCAGACCCGTTGAATGCGAATTGCGGCTACAAATCGCATGACTCGTCGCAGTTTCATTGTACCTGCATCATTTCTAAAACTACGAGCAATTTGCTCCAAATAGCTTAACTCTCTCTCAATATGATCTAGAACATCGAGCCCTCTTTCACCCTTGTGTTCTCTCCTTTCCATACGAGTGTACAAAATAAAATCCAAAACTCGTCGCCAACTTGCGAGTGGCCTACGACCGTCTGGAGCAAAACCACTACCACTGCGATTTAAATCATCCTCAAAAGCATTTACAAGCGCACTTAGGCGCGCCGCGTTAGCTTGATCCAAATGCATGTAAACTTCTTCAAGCGCAGGTTCAAACAACTTGCTATGCTTTACGACGACAGATGCAAGTCTCGCTTGATCATGCTCATTCAATGGCCTTCCATTTTCGGGATCATCCGCCAGCGAGGTTTCTGTTATAAACGCATCTATTGGCCCACTCTGAGCAGCACCAACATAAGGTGGCAACCTTAGACACTCACTAAAAAACTGACGTTTCTCTGCTGCTTTCATAAAGCTGTCAAACGATACTTCCTCGTCGCCAAGATCATATGCATCGCGGTATAGAGCTGCCACCATGCCAGGCGTTACTTTACTGTGTAACGATTCAACCATTGCACTAAACTGTTGCATATCCACAGCTGCTACTACTGCAGCAGCTTCATCATCATCATCTTCATCTTTAGTGCCCGGATTCATGGCAGTTTGGAACATCAAACGTATTGCCGCTCGACGATGCGCTTGCTCCTCGCGATACTCTTGCAGTAAACCACGAAGAAGCCCCCCGACTTCAACGCACGGCACCGTCAATTCAGCCTTAGCTTTCTTTTCTGCCTTTTCTCGTTTACGACGAGCTTTCCTGGCTTCTGGATCCTCATCTGGGTCCTCCTCTTCAATCGTATCTCCATCGTCTTGGTTGGTAGGATTTTTTAATTTGTACTCTGGCATTTTTACAGCTTCGACAGCAACTGCTTTCGAAGTTAAGCGCCGGATCAACGCAAGCTTTTCCCCCTTCGAGCTCTTTTTCATGATTTCTTTCACAATGTTTTCGGCTGCAGAGACAGTCGTAAATACAACACGAGGTACAGCACCTTCTTGTTCATCATCTTCGTCCTCGTCTTCATCTTCGTCAGACCCATCATTCGCATTGTTGTGTGGCGATACAACACCGCCATCACCACCGCCAATTCCAACCCTGCCTGCTCTTTTATCATCTTCACGCATTTGCATAACGTTATTAGCTCTGATTAAATTACCTCCAAAGTCAACGCCGCCTTGTTCTGGCGTCCATGCTTCTACCTCCAATACGCGCAAGCAGTGCAAGAAAAACGTCAATTCATCTTCTCCATACTTTTCATCTAAAAAGTTGTAGAATAGACGCATTTCAGGTAATTCTCGAGCTAACTTTTTCACACCATAGTATAGGCCCCATCTATCTTCATCCGCTTCCGCTATGATACCATCCCTAGTCTCTGCTGGTTTACTTGCAAGGATTTCAGCAGACGGTTGAAACCATGAATATACAAATTCTGGAAACCTCTGGCGCAACCTTTCGTTACGCTTTGCAAGAGCATCGTCTCGCATTTTCGCAGTGATGATAGCCCGTGAAACGCGGAGCACCCACTGTGTAGATCTCTCGGGTCGAAAACCCATCAAATTGGGCAGCAAAATACGGTAGCCGGCACACGGCAAGCGCTTTTTTACTTCACCGCCGAGCATATTATCGACATTCTTGACTAATGCTTCTACCCGTTTTACATCTGGCGGCAATGGAACGCCAGATGCAGTTGTACTATTGCCATCTTGTGTAGAGCCTCCTCCACCAGCACCAGGCTGTGCGACAGCTGTCCCACTGGCTTGCGCAAGCTCAATCGCTGATAGCCTCTCCCCCTCTTGCCGCATTAAGTCAGACACCATAGCATCGCGCTGCCCGAGTTCCTGCCTGACTTGTTCAAGCTCCTTAGACAATTCTTCAATTTTCCCCTCTTGAACTTCACAAGTTTCTTTTAAGGCATCATTAACGCTTTTCATTGGCCTTAACTCAACGAGTTCTTTCTCCCGCTCAACCAATCTTTTTTCCATCTCTGTGCACGCGTCCCGAAGGTCGGCAACTCGAGCGTTGTCTGTGTCGCTTCGCATCTGGACAAAAATTCCGTTCAATGTTCGTAGTGTATCGCTCATTTTGTCCTGTTGTGCTCTGGATAAATCCGCCCTCTGTTCCGCCTCATCTACTAACTCTTGCATTTCTGCTCTTAATTTCTTCAAAGCCTTTTCCGTTGCCACTTGAGCATCTGCATCGGCGCTTCGATGCCTTTCCTCTAATTCAACGAGACGCGCATTCAGTCTATCATTTTCATCTTGTGACTGATCTAAATATGATAACACTCTTCCTAAAACATCTTGCTGTGAATTGTAGGCGTTGGCATACCGCTGACGAAGCTTCTGTAAGATTCTGCCTTGTTCCATGCAAGTGACAGAAATTTGTTCCTGAATTTCCCCGAATACTAAATCGGTCCATTGTTGCTCAAACCGACTTTGCACAAGCATGTCCCTGTCATTTACGGATGAATTACCCATAGGCGACAGGCGGGTAAACAAACCATCAATTTCTTGTCTAATCGCCATAATCTCTTGCTCAAACATCGAACTCAATCCCTCTCCAGCCCCAAGCATCGCGTTTTTCAACTCCCGCTCTTCGTTCTTTCCATCCGGACCGATACCAACAGCATTTCCACCACGGCTACGGATTCCTGCAGTGCGCGCGTAGGATGTTATAGAATTAAACTTTGTTTCTAATGCCAATATTTCACGCCTGGTCGGTGGTTTTTCTAGAGCTGTACCAACAATGCCTACGTATTGCCAGGTACCATCGTCTGCTTTTGTAATGGCTAGTGGAGCTTCCGGCTGAGGTAGGCCTGAGGTGGATTCCGTGCTGTGCAAGCGGCTCATAGATGCACTTGCCCTTATTGTGCTGTCATTCCTACGCCCTGGAATCAACTGCGCAGCAGATGCAGCATGTGCCATTTGCTCGTGGGGTCTTTGTGGCGGGTCTCTTTGCACAAATAACGCCTTTGGCGCAGACCATTCACCTTTCGTTGGCAGTTTAGAAGCACGATCTAAAAACTGGTTGTCTGCCATAATACTCCTTGCGCGGGAGTCCAAGCTATTGTCTATATTTGGGTTGAACGTGGTTCCTCCAACATGTGATAAATGGGCATAGACACGGTCAGCTGTCGATGACCCAGTCTTGCCCCCTGTACGATGCCCTGTCCCACCGAAGTTGCGTTTACGTCGGCGTTGACCATTTCTACCAAAGTCAGCCTGCATGGTGTTGTTTCTACCATCACCAGACGGCGACAAGATGGAGGACCCAGTCATCGACATCGATGACGAGTCTAGATCATTATTGATAAATGACATGCTGAGCGCTGCCGAAACAAGCTTTGGGCAGGCACTTGTATGAAGAGATTCCTCTCCTTTGACGTTGGATCAAGGGATCTTTCGCTACTCGAATGGAGCAGTCCGCGGAAGCGTGGTCATGATAATCATCTTAATAGTACTATTACAACAACAACAATAAAATAGAAATAAATATACAATAAATAATGATGATAGTAACAGTAATAATATTAAGTAATAATAAGAGCATCATCATCATAGTGAAATAACAATAATAATAATAATAATATAAATTGATTATTATTATTAATATTATGTTGGCTTGTCTATGACTGTATTATTCTTCGTAGTGATTAGAGCAACATAGCATGATGAATAATGGACTATGTTAAGTGGTCAATCGATTATAGGAGAGGCACGTTATATATACTAGTGTACATTACACCACAGTGCCGTCAACCCTGAAAATATATAGACCACTTATCAGTCCCTACACTACAAATAGTACGTATGTCACGACGGCCTTCCACCGTATAGGTGAAGCCTGGTCCCCTATCAGACAATAGAGGTCTTGCCTGCTGTCCTTTACGTAAAGTTGTTGTGCAATCAATCAACAAAAAATCCTAACGACTATTTTTGCATTGCATCCCTTGACTACGTCGTAGTGCTATTGCTTTCGCTATAGTTGTATAGCCCAGCGGCTACATTTATTTTAATAGGGATTGTTATCTACTGATACTACTATAAGATCGTACTGTCTGTTAATTGCCTCCCTGCTTGATTCTTCACATCATTAACGTTGATATATTCACGTTTTGTTGTAGAGAGATAAATAAGTATATGATGATGATGTGTGTGTATAATTTACTTACAGAGTATGTACTGTAGTACAATGTTTGAGTACTCGATGATCGAATCTACCCTATATAGGAAGAGGAAACAGAATCTTCCTTCTCCTTCGTAATATAATTATTGTTCATCAATCTAAATCTGTCGAGCAAAATGGCTTTCAAAATTGTAACAGCACGAGTACGTGACTTATGTACACCCCACAGATGATGCCTATCAATTTCACGATTTGATAGTATGAATCCTTGGTGATAAAGTACATAGTGGAGTAGACTCCGAGGGGGGCGTTGTGGAGTGTTCAAAAAACTAACGCTACGTAGCTATG
>JACLAC010020443.1_pt1 | contig 14210 bp, 11 predicted proteins | sample 8027881 | NCBI WGS metagenome assembly JACLAC01 (sample SAMN15725517, study PRJNA655200) | protist metagenome | isolation source: fluorescence activated cell sorting (FACS) single amplified genomes of... | place: Spain: Blaines Bay Microbial Observatory, Mediterranean Sea | collected 2016-01-19 | reverse complement strand
TGAAAAAATTGGCGTGGAATTCATACTGGCTTAACAAAAACCATCAACGTACTGTAAGTATTGAGGATGCGTTTTTGCAATTTACGCAAATAGTTGACTGTCTGATATGATGAGGTTATACACCTCAAAATTTGGTTAGATGAAGCCGGGTTACATAATGACTGTCAACATCTTTGTAGTTATTCCCCCCAATGGCAAACACCAATCAATGAATATGATTCTCGGTGGTCAACAATCGAAATAGTGTACTTTGCATAGTGTACAAAGACAATATAATGGTGAAAGTACTCATTACATGTCATGAAGTATCTGATTATAAGGATGCTGAGCAAAAGGTGTTACCCAGTCCGTGTAACTGATGGGGTCATTATGCTAGGTTGGTTGAGACTTGGTTGGTAAAATAGATGGGGAAGATGGATGTTTTTTTATTTATTGGTCTGTCCACTCAATTTAAATATTGAGTAAGTATCTAGATGGTGACTTGAAAACCGAAGTACGCAATGTTTTTTTGGCTAGAAATCGAGTAAAAACTAATGAGTAAGGTACAGAATCACCTGCCGATGTTGCAGCAGAAGTCAAAGAGTAACAAAGTGTTTTGAATACTCTTCCATTCATTATGCTTTGTGGAAATGTTTGTTCGCTGGGTTAATATTTTAGTATTAACCATAAATTAACTTTACTTTTTATTGATTTAATGGGGTGCGAAAATAAGCGAATTCCTTGTATAATGCACGCTTTTTGTGTAAAGAATTTTGTAAAATTCTTGTTTTTCCTTTTTTGATCTTGAGATCTCCATCTTTAAGAAGAGTTTCTGAATGTCACTAATTACTGTGGGTGTTAATCACAAAACAGCACCAGTTGCGATTCGTGAGCGTGTTGCTTTTACACCAGAAAAAATGATTGATGCTTTGTTGTCTTTTGTTTCTGGTAGAAATGTATCCGAAATTGTCATTTTGTCTACTTGTAATCGCACTGAGTTGTATTGCTATATTGATTATGGAGCTGATGTGAATAGTGTGATTCGTTGGTTAAGTGAATACCATAAGATTGATTTTTCAGAGTTAAAACAATATTGTTATGTGTATGTTGATGACGAAAGCGTGCGTCATATTATGCATGTTGCTTCTGGTTTAGACTCTTTGATATTAGGAGAACCGCAAATTCTCGGTCAGGTAAAATCGGCATATGCTGTCTCGCAAAGAGGCTCTTTTGTTGGTCCGGAGTTGCAATCGTTATTTCAGCGTACTTTTTCTATTGCTAAAAGAGTGCGTACTGATACTGCCATTGGTGAAAATCCTGTTTCTATTGCGTTTGCTGCCGTCAGTTTAGCACAACGTATTTTTGCTGATGTGAGAGAAAATACCGCATTACTTATTGGGGCTGGTCAAACGATTGAGTTAGTAGCGCGTCATTTGAGAGAGCAAGGTATCAGACGTATTATCTTTGCCAATCGAACGTTAGCTAGAGCACAAAGTCTAGCTGATGAGTTGGGTGCCGAAGCTATTATGCTTGGTGAAATTGGTGATTATTTGGCTGAAGCGGATATTGTTATATCTTCAACGGCAAGTCAATTGCCTATTATTGGCAAAGGGCTTGTTGAAAAAACTATATTCAAACGTCGTTATGTGCCGATTTTGTTGATTGATATTGCTGTTCCTAGAGATATTGAACCAGAAGTAGAAGAAGTCAGTGATGCATATCTTTATACCGTTGATGATTTGCATTCAGTGATTGAACAAAATATACGAGCAAGAAAAGATGCAGTTCAAGCAGCAGAAGTCATCATTGAAGAAGGTGTCTACACTTATCGGCGTTCAATAGAGTCACGTAAAGTATCTGATTTGATTGTTAAATATCGTCGTTCTGCTGATGACATTAAAAACGTTGAATTAGAAAAAGCCATGAAAAGTTTAGAGTCTGGACAGTCTCCAGAACAGGTGATTAATAAGCTCGCTCATGGTCTTATGAATAAATTGATTCATTCGCCAACTTGCTATTTACGTGATGTTGGCACGTATTCGAATCTACAAGCATTAACTATTGCTGCAAGTATATTGGGCATTGATGAAGATAAAGATAATTAAAAATGAAAGGTTTGATCAAGTTTAGATTAGAGGATTTGTCTGATCGTTATGAAGAATTAGCGGCTTTACTAAGTGATGCAGATGTTATTATGGATCAAGATTTATTCCGTTTATATTCTAAAGAATATGCAGAGCTGGAACCCATTGTTAAATGTTTTAATGAGTACCAGCAGGTTGAAGAGAACCTACATGAAGCGGAACTTATGATGACAGATGCCGACTTAGATATTAAAAACATGGGGTTGGAAGAAAAAAAAGTAGCTCAGCAACAGAAAGAAGAGTTGCAGTTGGTTTTACAAAAATTACTTCTGCCAAAAGATCTAAATGATTCGCGTAATGTCTTTTTAGAGGTACGTGCAGGTTCGGGTGGTGATGAAGCGTCTATTTTTTCAGGCAATTTGTTTCGTATGTATTCCCGTTATGCCGAAACTCAGCGGTGGAAAGTGGAAATCATCAGTACTAGTGAGGGTGAGCAAGGTGGTTACAAAGAAGTGATTGCCCGTATTATAGGTGAAGGTGTGTATTCTAAATTGAAGTTTGAATCTGGGGCTCATCGGGTTCAACGAGTGCCTGCAACAGAATCACAGGGTCGTATTCATACATCTGCCTGTACAGTTGCTGTTATGCCAGAAATGGATGAAGTAGAAAATATCATTGTTAATAAAAGTGATTTACGTATTGATATTTTCCGGGCATCAGGTGCGGGTGGTCAGCATGTTAATAAAACAGATTCAGCAATTCGTTTGACGCACATTCCAACGGGTGTGGTGGTTGAGTGTCAAGAAGAGCGTTCACAGCATAAAAATCGAGCAAGAGCTATGTCATTATTGGCGTCCCGTTTGTTAGCTGATGAGCAAGATAAAGCAGCTAACAAGCAGTCTGAAGTGCGTAAATCTTTGGTGGGAACAGGGGATCGTTCTGAGCGTATTCGTACTTATAATTATCCTCAAGGGCGAGTCACGGATCATCGCATCAACTTAACTCTTTATAAATTGGATGAAATTGTTGCAGGGGATTTAGATGTGCTAATTCATCCGTTGATCAATGAGTTTCAAGCAGAGCAATTAGCGGCATTAAGTGGTGATAACTAGTGATCATCAAAGATTAGTGGTCAATTGTGATAACAATAGGGTAAACCATCACTCGTGCGAATAGACGAATTATTAAAAGGTGCTTCGGAGCGTTTTCGTTTTATGTCTGACACGCCTCGGCTAGATGCACAATTGTTGTTGGCGTATGTATTAAAAGTAAGAATGGTCTATTTTTATATTTGGCCAGATAAAACAGTTAATCAAAAAAAACAACGAATGTTTGATCAATTAATACAAAAGCGTGAGCAGGGGGAGCCTGTGTCTTACCTGATTAGACAGCAAGCTTTTTGGACGCTTGATTTGGAAGTTACGTCTTGTACTTTGATTCCCAGAGCCGATACAGAATGTTTAGTGGAGGTCGCGTTATCTCTTATTGATGTCAATGCATCGATGCGTATATTGGATTTAGGAACTGGAACGGGAGCGATTGCGTTAGCACTAGCATCTGAATGTTCTAAAGCTCAGGTGATGGGTATTGATTTTTTCGATGAAGTAGTGGCTCTTGCCAAGCGTAATGCAAAGAGAAATCAGCTTACTGTGAAATTTAGACAAAGTAGTTGGTTTGATGTGTTAGATCAGAGTGATAGGTTTGATTTGATTGTTTCTAATCCACCTTATATTGACCCAGATGATGAGCACTTGTTTCAGGGTGACGTGCGGTTTGAGCCCAGAAGTGCGCTTGTATCTAATAATCATGGGCTTGCAGATATTGAGCATATTATTGAAATGGCTTCGAGCTTTTTGAACTCAGGGGCTTATCTAATACTAGAGCATGGATATGATCAATCTGAGGTTGTACGGAAATTATTTCAGGCTAGAGGCTATCAAAATGTAGTGACTCAGCAAGATTTAGGCGGTAATGATCGAGTGACATTTGCATGTTGGGTTGCTTGATTGTTTGTTAAGTGGTATTGGGAATATCATGGTCTTGTGAGTTTGATGGCTGATGAAAAAGCCTTGTTTATGTTTGTGTTTTTTTGGTTAAATTCTCTGTTTTGAAACAAATTAGACGAATAAATAGGTGTACTTTGTCAGTGGATCGAGTTTCATTGTATTCATAACTATTTTTATCAAACGTCTTGATGTTCTTTAACTTGCTACATCGGTTTTGAATGAGGTAGCGAGCCATCAAGCCACGGGCCTTTTTTGTATAAAAGTTGATTCCTTTAAAAATGAAAGTCGGGCTGACTAAAAGGTTTTTTACAAAGGTGTTGTCGATAGAAATCTCGTTGAGTTTCCCAAAGTCTTTGGTTTTGCTCGTAAGCATTGGCCAATTGAAATAGCTGAGTTACTTGGAAATAATAAGATTTATTGCTATCATAAAAAGTAAGTATTGTCTAATTAAGCTCTTCTTAATATCAACGGCTGTGATTGTTTTTTCGTGCTTCTTCATAGCTTTTTGTTTGTGACCCCCTACCATTGTGCAAGCATTTGGCTTTGATAGCATTGAAATCATGGCAATGACGATTGCAACTACTTTTTTATTGCCAGCTTGTTAATTTATTATAATGAAGAAGCTCGTTTAGATTTTAACTCTTATGAATCTGACCGATAAGTACTTTACCTGACTCGTTAGTTCTTTTAAATTTTCTATCTCATGGTATGTTTGTGTGTCAGATTGTGTATCTTTACTTTGTTCCTCCAAGGTTCTTACCATTTTTTTCGGGGATGGGGGATGTCATCTGTTATTTTTATTTTCTGTATGAATCTCTGTTGCTGTTATAAAGCTCTGATCGTCGGCACCATTAGCGCATTTAGCGTACTTCCAGCCCATTTTTATCGCTAATTCATTTACTCTGATACTTGGAGTTAGAATGGGAATCATTTTTATTTCAGGTTTAAATTGTTCAATATAGTTGTTTAAATTTTCTAAGCCTTCGCCGCTAGTGATCCAGATTAAATCCACCTCAGGTAGCATGAGGAACGTTGTTGCTGGATAATCAGGTCTTTGTCGACGATAAAGGGATAAATAGCGTACGATAGCACCACGTTTTTCTAATTGATTGCCAAGTTCTGGTCGTCCATCTTCACTCCTGATGATTAACACTTTTTTCTCGCGCATTTTGACAGAAATTAACCATTTTAACAGTGTTTCAGAGGTATGGCCTGGATTAGTGATCGCTGGAATACCTTTTTCTTGTAACGCTTTTGTTGTTCCTTTTCCGATACCTATCCAGTGAACGCCTTCAGGAAGCATAGGCCAACAATTGTTTATCCATTCAGTGCCAAATCGTACCGCATTTTTACTGACAAAAATCACATATTGGTATTTGTTAATATTGAATATTTGTGAACGAATAAACGCTATTTTCTTCCTCTCTGCAACAGGAGAGATAGATAGCATCGGAAGAGAAACGGGAGAATAACCATATTGGTTTACTCGATTGCAGCTAAGGTTGTTTTCTGGTTCGGGTCGAGTTATTAAAATACTTAGCTTTTTCACTAATTTATCTTTTTTTTGTATCTTTGATTTTATCAAGGTTATTTGTAAATATCTGCGAAAATGGTGTTCGCCCCTTTCTTCAGCAAGTTGTTGGCAACTTTAGTACCTAGTGCTTTAGCATTGTTCTTGTGTCCAGTAGCTTGGTTTTCTATCATAATTTTTCCATCTAGGCTAACAATGAGACCGCGAATGAAAATGTCATCTCCCGACAGGGTTGCATAGCAAGCAATCGGTGTTTGACATCCTCCGTTCAGCCTTTCGTTAACTGCTCGTTCAGCCGTAACTCGGACTAACGTATCATTATGTTGTAGTGGTTTTAATAGTTTTATGGTATCCAGATCATCTGAGCGGCATTCGATACCCATTGCGCCTTGGCCACTTGCCGGTAAGCTTACTTCTATTGGAATTTTGAGTTTAATACGATCGTGCATTTCGAGACGAATCAGCCCTGCTGTTGCTAATATAATAGCGTCATATTCTCCTTCGTCCATTTTGCGCAAACGAGTGTTTATGTTACCCCGTAGATCTTTGACAATCAGGTCGGGTCGATTCATGCGCAATTGACAAGAACGGCGTAGGCTTGAGGTGCCGATTATACTACCTAATGGAAGGTCGTCAATTGTCGTGAAATGATTGGAAACAAAAGCGTCTGTTGGGTCTTCACGCTTACAAATGACAGCCAAAACCAAGTTGTCAGGGAAGGTCATCGGGACGTCTTTCATCGAATGGACAGCAATGTCTGCGCGACCATCCATCAAGGCCGTTTCTATTTCTTTAACGAATAAGCTTTTACCACTAATTTTTGATAAGAGCGAATCTAAGATTTGATCACCTTTTGTTGTTATGCCTAATAGCTCAACACGAAGAGTTGGATATAAAAATTTCAGTTGTTCTCTTACATTGTTAGCTTGCCAAAGGGCAAGCTGGCTTTTTCGAGTGGCGATTACTATCTTATTTTTCACATTATTTCCTAATAAAAAATGGATAGAAGAGTCAGAAACGTTATTTTTTTAAGAGTTACGTTGTTAATTATACTCGTCAACTGCTAAAGCGTCATCCTTACTATGCTTTTAAGGTATAAGTTGCTAAGGTGTTCTTTGCGTTTGTTTGAATTTGTGTGGGAATCGATTAAATGATTGATCTTAACAAGATCACGAATCAGCAATTAGGATCGTCGTTTTTCTGAACCTGTGAATATGTTTGTAACATGTTTTGAAGCGTTTATTGAGTTTGATTAATATATGGAAAAATGCTTGCCAGTATGGAGAATTTGAACGAGAAAATAGATCAGATTATTCAAAATTTTCTGGGGATTGAAGGTGAGATCGCTCGTGGTGAATTTGAGTGGTTAATTGAGCTTGAAGATGTCCATGTGAACATCGAAGTACTCTTAACGAAGGAAAATTGGTATTGCTGGTAATAAAGCTTCATACAAGACGTTCTCGTAATGATCAATCAGCAACTTTACAGCAAGATATTTTGAGCTTGGAACAAAAAGAAATAGAGGTCGTCATATTAGGCTTAACTCAATCGCAAATTGCTCAGCCTGTGATGTTTGATTATCTTCTTATAAACTTGGTAAAAAATGATGCAGCGTGGCTATAACGTTTCATAGATTATTTTAGGTGCATTAATATTTTACCACTTAACGCTTTGGTATTTGCTAGGATAATGTATCCAATAGATTGTAATTATGACGATGGAATTGCTTAGTTTTGAACGTTTGACATATAACTCATTTGATTTTATGAATGATCGTGGTTTTGTTGTTGAGCTTGCTTTATATGGTATCCATTGAATCACGTAAAAAAAATATGTACGAAGTGTTTTGACTCGATTTTACTACCGAGATGGGATTTGGCCGATTACTTGGTTTGCTAAGGCGGGTTTCTCTGTGAGAAACATAACAGTAGGTTATATATGAAAGAAAAGAAATATTTGTCAGAGATAATATCAGAAGAGTTGCAGTTCTCACGGTTACATGAAAAAAGCTTATATCTTTGATATTGACGTAATGAGTGCTATTATCGTCTTCTGTAATTGGGTACTTTGCCGTTTCAGTTTTTACTTTTTAAATATTTTTTTCGCAGTTTTTTATTGGAGGGTTCGAATGCAACCTCTATATCTAGTTTTGTTAGGTTGCAGATATTTTGTGTCAAAGTGTAGCCAGTTTTAATCTTTTTTTGTGAAGAAAAAATGTGTGAATAACAACTGTATTATAGTAAAACAAGTATCCAAGGCTTTGATAAAATGTGTTTTATTGTGATGCTCGTGTGATTGTTAGATTGTCTAAAATGGTGTTCGCTAGCATGTTTAGCACTTTGCTCGTTTTGGGGTAGATACAATAAATTCAATTTAAGAAGTGGTTACTAATCATGTAAAGAATATTGCTTTCAATGCTCTAGTGAAAGTTGGGTAACTGACCAGGCTATTGGTATACTATTAAATTCAAAAATTGAAGAGATCAAGACGATGTTAAAATGGTATTCTATGCTCGTTTTAGCTGTATTTCTTTCATCGTGTGGAAGCAAAGGTGCTCTTTATTTACCTGATGATAGTTTTAATTCACAGCGAGAGTTGTTTTTTACTAATTGAGGATTCCTCCTGGATTTTTTAATTATACTGATGAGTTGTTGTGGTTAGAAAATGCTGTTTTGACGGATGTCGCTAATTAATATGGGAAGCGCCTTGCTATGTGTACTTTCAACGCTAGAATGTCGTTACAATGTTTACGCGAGGATCTTTGATCCACATTCAATATTGATTTGTTATGTTGTAAGAGCCTGCTCGAATACTGCCATTCTTAACGTACTAATTTGTTTGGGTTCTGGATCTATGGTTTTTATTTGTGAAGTAGTGTGTGTGCTAAAAGTTCGGGTAACCTTGAAAAAATGATGTTTTCTGGTTTGGGTAAACACGCTTCAGAAATGTAGCACGTTCTTGAAGTAGGGATTTGTTGTTTTAACGTGGAATTTGAAGCAAAGTTGCATTGCTTTGATCAAGTTGCCGATGATATGGGCAAAGTTTCGTTTGCGTCATTACGTTAATTCAGGTGTTGATGTGAAAACGCATTCTTATATTTCGACAGCTCTTGTTTCTGAAGATGTGGTTTGTGATGAATCTAAAGTGTCACATCATTTTTTATTATTTAGTGATCGTCGAGGCTTTTCTATATGAAGTTGTTGCGATGAAAAGCGAAAAAATACCTTTTCTGTTTCCAGAAACATACTGTTTTATCCAACTTAATGTCATTTTATCGACTCTTTAGTATGCAAGAAGGAAAAAGGATGTAAATTGGACTATTAGTATTTAAGAGTACAATCATCAAATATATGGCATAAAAGAAAAAAAGAAGTCTTTTTTTCTTTTATGCCATATATTACAGAATTGTTGAGTATTGTAATTCAAAGGTTAATTGAATGAAAAAACTGATCACTTTTGATTTAGACAATACATTATGGGATGTCGATCCGGTTATTGTTCGCGCTGAATATGCTATGGAAGCTTGGTTTGATAAGCGTGTTCCTGGTTTTATGGACGTTTTCACGCCACTTTATCGTCAAACACTTCACAAGCAATTGATTACAGATTTTCCATCCTTAGTAGTTAACATTACAGCCCTACGTGCCGAAATGTATAAGCAGGCATTAAAAGCGTTTGGTTTTTCCTTGGAAGAGTCTGATGTGGTGGCTAAATCAGCTATAACGGAGTTCTCTAAATGGCGTCAAAAAGTGGATCTTTATCCTTATGTAAGAAATGTTTTAGAGATTTTGAGTAAGGAATACCGACTGGTAGCGATAACCAATGGCAATGCAGATGTTTTTAATCCTATCATTGGTCTTGCGGCGTATTTTGATTTTTCTGTTAGAGCAGACTTGGTTGATATAGCTAAACCGGATCCAAAATTGTTTGAGATAGCCTTGAAAAAAGCGGGTGTTGACTATACTCGGATGGTTCACGTTGGAGATCATCCTATTAACGACATAGCGGGTGCATCTGCTGCTAGTGTGAAGTCTATCTGGTTTAATCGTCACGGTGCAAGAAGTTGGCGTGAAGAGTGGGGGACACGTGCGGATGTTGAAGTGCATTCTTTGTTAGAATTGCCTGAAGTCGTAAAACATTTATTATAACAATTTTGTTCTATTGTGTTATTTAGCAGTAATTTATTTTTACACTGAACGTTTGGTGTTATATTGGCTGCATTCATTGGTAAAACTATTTTTTTAAGGAATTAGTATGAGTGATAATACTATTCATATCACAGATGCTCAATTTGACGAAGAAGTATTGAAGTCTGATATTCCTGTCATTGTTGATTTTTGGGCACCATGGTGTGGTCCATGTAAAATGATTGCACCAGTACTTGAAGATATTGTTGCAGAGTTTGTAGATAAAGCAAAAGTCGTTAAGTTGAATGTTGATGAAAATACTGAAATTGCTTCTAAATACAATGTTCGTGGTATTCCAACGTTGCTTGTTATTAAAAATGGCGAAGTGGTAGGAACAAAAGTAGGGGCGGTATCCAAATCGCAGCTTGTTGAATTTGTGAATGGTGCTATTCGATAATAGATTTGGTCGATTTGCTATAAAAAATAGCTTTCGAGCTGCTTTTTTCGTTTCAGTGTCCTGTCTTGAAGTAGAGTTATATCTAAGAGGCTTATTATTAGTAGGGACATTGGGTAATATTAGGCGAAAGCGTATTTAGTGGGATTATGCAATGGACTTTAAATTACAGGTTGTTGCAGTAATTGAGAAAAGTAACATGACTTATAAACATTTTCAAAACATCTATGACATCCAAAGTTGATCTACAGTGTTGATTTGTTTTCGTGAACATAGCAAAGTGGATTTGTTTATCGACAAGAGATTACCTAAGTTCAAACGATTAAGTGGTTTGATCGAGAATTGGAAGATGAAGCAATTAAAGATTCGAGTATGGAATAGATTTTCAAAAAAAAAGCATACTGCCAAAGAACGCAACCTCTTCAGATTCAAACGAAAGTCAATTTCAGTCGTTTTTTCCAACTTTGTTGATATTTAGTGGGTAAAAGTAGTCTTTCGACAAAGGAAAAGAAAGCCTGTCGCTAGTTAAAAACTTTGTCATAAAGTGACGTCGATTCAAGCTTCACTTAAGTTTGGTAGAAATGGAGTATGTCATTATTTGGGTGAAAAGGTTTGTTTAGTAAAACCAAAACGTTGCTATACCAAGATAAAAAAATAGTAACCACTGGATGAACAAGCATCCAAATTTATTAAAGAATTATCAACTGACAAGATCTGAGTAAAGGGAAATAGCGAGTTTGATTTGTTTTGAATCTAGGATATGATTGTTTGGATTAAAAACGGATAATATTTCAGTGAAGTCGTCGATCGGTGTTCGAAGAAGGTCTTGTGGATGATTGCTACTCGATAGATTTGGGTTATACCGTCACTTCTTTAAGTTGTCTTCTTGCTTTTTGTAATTGAATACTTTAATGAGATTAACCTTAAGGAATGGATTGTAAAAATGACAATAAGCAGTAATGACCTTTTAACAGATTTGCAAGTTCGTGGTCTGATCAGCCAAATGACGGCAGCAGAAGCGTTCAAATCTCATTTAGCTGGTGGAAGTCGTACACTTTATTGTGGTTTTGATCCAACTGCTGATAGTTTACATCTCGGTCATCTTGTTCCCTTACTTGTTTTAAAACGTTTTCAGGATGCAGGACATAATCCTATTGTACTAGTTGGTGGGGCGACAGGTCTTATCGGTGATCCAAGCTTCAAATCTGTAGAGCGTCAATTAAACAATCCAGATATTGTTGTTAGTTGGACTGAGAAAATCTGTAGTCAAGTTAGTCGATTTGTGAAACTTGATGGTGTTGATAATTCAGCTCGAGTGGTGAATAACCTTGATTGGGTTAGTGAGATGAATGTATTAGACTTCTTACGCGATATTGGTAAGCATTTTTCTGTCAATGCTATGATTAACAAAGAGTCTGTTCAGCAGCGTCTTAATCGTGAAAGATCCGGAATTTCATTTACTGAATTTTCTTATGCACTTTTGCAAGGCATGGACTTTTCAGAGCTGAATCATGTGTATGATTGTACTATTCAAATTGGTGGTAGTGATCAATGGGGCAATATCGTTGGTGGTATTGATCTATCACGTCGTCAAAACAAATCTAAAACATTTGGTATGACGGTTCCTTTAGTTGTGAAGTCTGATGGTACCAAATTTGGCAAAACAGAATCTGGGGTGGTTTGGTTAGATTCATCTAGAACTAGTCAGTATGCTTTTTATCAATTTTGGATGAATACCGCTGACGCTGATGTGTATAAATTTCTAAAATTCTTTACTTTCTTAAGTCTTGAAGAAATTAATGCAATTGAGAAAGCAGATCGAGAAAGTAATGGTAAGCCACAAGCACAATTGATTCTTGCTCGTGAGGCAACAAAATTAGTTCATGGTGAAGAGGGTTTACAGGCAGCGAAGCGGATTACTAATGCTTTATTTAATGATGAGGTTGACCAGCTAAGCGAGCAAGATTTAGAGCAGATTCAGTTAGATGGATTGCCAAGTAGTTCTTTGCAAGGTATAGATTTAGCTTCTACGCCTTTGACGGCACTATTGGTTGATGTCGGTTTGGCTACTAGTGGTAAGCAAGTAAAAGATGTGCTTCAGCGAAATTCAGTTTTTGTAAATAATCAGGTAAAAAATTTAGAAAACAACATGGACACAGTAATTATTTTCTCTAAAGAAATGGGTTATTTTGGTAAATATTTTTTGGTTAAGTTAGGTAAGAAAAAATACCATTTATTTGTGCTCTAAGATCAGTTAACAATTTTTTTATCAAACCGTAATGGCGCTTTGGTCGTCCTTAAACACTTTGATAAAAAATCAGCAAAATAAATAAACAAGAAACAGCAGTTTGAACATAAAAGTAAGACCAAAAGCTAGAATGGCTAGTATTTACACAGTAAAAATCTTTAACGAGATCATGAAGCAGTCGTGAAAAATTCTAATAAGGACTGATTGGAGGACGTTCTTTGACATGTAATGCTATTATAAAAATCTTTGTCGTTTGGTGAGGATTTTGTTAGTAAGCTGCTTGTTTATTAAACAAGCTTTATCATCACATTAACAATAGTATGTCAAATATGATTGATAAGAAAGTAAACGATTAAAGACTGTATCTTTCTCGCAAATAACGTGCAACACCATCTTCGTTGTGGTGACCAATTGTATTCGTGGCCGCGTCTTTGACATGATCAAGGGCGTTATCTGTTGCATAAGCTTCGTCAGCCATGGCAAACATGGTTAGATCATTATCACCATCGCCAAACACGATAATATGTTTGGCACCAATTTCTTTTTTTAGTTCCCCTAAAGAGGAACCTTTACAAGCTCCACTGTGGTGTATGTCTAACCAATGGGCATCTTTGTTATAAATATCGCTACCAGAATAAGCTGTAATATTCTTATAACCTTTGCTGTCTAATACGATCCGTTCTACTAATTCAGGGTGACCAAGAGCACTTATGTTTATGATGAGAGCATTGCTAGACAGCTCTTCAATTGGATGTAAACTTAGCTGGTTTTTGTTTTCTAGCTCATGGGCAATGCAATCACTCATTTGACCATTAAGAGGAGGGTGATATACCTTATAATATCCGTTTTTATCTAAACAAAAAACAAAAGGAATAACTTGGTGTTTATTAAAAGATAACAAGGTTTTTGAAATGAGTTCTGGTGTGAGAAAATTTCGATGTCGATAGGTATTGCTTTCTGGATTCCACCATTCTACGCCATTTTTAAATATTTGCCTTAGTGGAAAATGATGATTAGCAATACAAGGTTTAGCGGCAAAGTGTGTGCGCCCAGTAGCGAGGGTATAAGCAATACCAGCTGCTTTCAGGTACTCTAGGGTTTCACATGTGTATTCCGATAGACGTTGATCACAATTCAAAAGTGTGCCATCCAAATCAAAGGCTAATAAATCCATAATCATCTCATTTTCTTGGGAATGTCACTATCGCATTTTGTTTTAACTGACTCAAGTCAAATCCGCATATTTAATGTTTTGAAGATGGTATCAGCAAGAGTGAATTTATAAGGTTAGCTGAATCAAAAATCGTCTCATTTTTTCGGTTAAAGTAATCAGATGACCTTATTTTATCAGTGGTGTTTACCTTAAAATTGCTATCATGCCAGCTAGACGGTATAAATTAGCGAATATTTTTATAGTCTGTTACTGTTATTCTTTAAGTACATCGATGCAATAGAAGTTATTAAAAAGATGTAATGTTTGTTTCTTGTCTAAAGTATGATTTTGAGCAAAAGAGAAAATTTTTTACAAACCATAGTTTTCATCGACGTTATCAATAAATATGTTTAGTGATAGGTCTCAATGTTGGTTCGTAACTGTTTACTAGATTTTTGCGTGTTTGGACTGGTTATTTGATTATGGATTAAGGAATATTATTAATATTGTGGTGAATTTGTCGTTGAGATTAAAACGGTATGCCTAAATGGATTATGTGGAAAATTAGCTCTTTATTTGAAAACATTGGTATGATTGTTGATAGTATGAGTATTATGTTAAAGAAATT
>JACLAC010001962.1_pt1 | contig 14214 bp, 14 predicted proteins | sample 8027881 | NCBI WGS metagenome assembly JACLAC01 (sample SAMN15725517, study PRJNA655200) | protist metagenome | isolation source: fluorescence activated cell sorting (FACS) single amplified genomes of... | place: Spain: Blaines Bay Microbial Observatory, Mediterranean Sea | collected 2016-01-19 | reverse complement strand
TCGTTGAATCTTGGCTAGGGCAGCTTGGCGGTTTTGATAGTGCTGCTGCCATTGATCGTGTTCGGCAGATAACTGTCTGTAGTTCTGGGAGTATTGATCCCGCAGTTCCTTTTCGTGCTCTTCGAGAAACCCCATCAGTTTGTTATCAACACTGGACTTGCGCTCTGACGATTCAGCCAGGGTTAAATGCGCAGTATTGACTGGCCCGGTCAACTCATCGTTATCCAACCTGCGAACAACATTGACCAAACCTTGGGCAGCATAACTGATAGCGGCCTGTAAACTCTGTGCAGCCAAGGCAGTCGGCACCTTGACAAGTTCACAAAGTTCACTGATCTGCTCCTGCTGGTTTATGGGCAATGCCGTGATTGGATAAGGACAGCCTTCATGCATTTCCTGATGGAGTGAAATTGGATCTGTTGTCCAAGGTTCTTCTCCCACCTGAATACGGGCCAGTTTCAAGATATTCTGCAATTCCCTTTCATCAAAAGCCACCTGTGGGGCAAGTTGACAGAGATAATCGTGTAGCCTAGTCGGGGCAACACCATCATTCAAATCAAGTTCTGGGTAAACTCTTCGAAATTCAATTGCAGCTAAAGAAGGGACGATTTCGGCATTGCATGTTCTTGCATTGAATCTCAACCACGTTGGCCCATCTGATGCGTGCTCAAAAACTAGTCCGTCCTTGCCGCTGGGCCAAAATCCCTCCAGCTTCCTGAAGAAACCAGGGAACCCCCATTTGCAGGAATCATGTTGACAACCTGCGGTCACATCTCCATTGTTGCTGACTTTTATGAAAGCCTTTCCGGGTGGGTGTTGCTCATTCTCAGGACAACTCTGCAATTCAAAGATGGATTCACCAGTCTTTCTCTTGTGCTTATGTTCCAGGGAATGTTGCTGCAGTAACTCCTCAATGCGAGCTAGAGATTGTTCATAATCCCCAAAGTTAGCATGAAGTTTTGTCAAAGGAGGGCGAGTCTGTTCCTTTTCGGAAGATTGACTCGCCAGACGAAATTCGGCAAAAGGATCGGCCAAACTCATGCTGCCTCCTCTGAAAGGAGGGCGACCTTCGCATGAGATTTCAACGGCTCAGGGATGCTCAGGATTTGGCAGAGGCGATGAGGATACTTGGGTAGATGATCGCCCTTACGATTCATTGACCCTGGTAACCGCATTATACGCGCAGCATTGAAAACCGACTCATCGACCTTGACCCATTCATCATTGAACTGATCTGCCAGTGTTTTGAGAATGTTTTGGGCCATGTTCTTGGCGTTCTGATCGTTTGGCTCATCAAAGGGCATTAGCAGGTGAGCACCGTTACCTGAATCAATCACGATCGGTTCAGGTAAGCCCTTGTTTCGGATGAACTTGAATATCTCCCTGCTCTTCTGAATTGCTGCCTGATGCTGTTTTTCGCTGGAGGAGGTACCACTAGGTCGAATCGCATCTAGGTCAATCGGCAGGTATCGACGTCGGCTGATGTCTGCGTCACTGGTAGTCAGCGGGGCATAGGGCTTAGCTCGGTTGGCAGACCTACACAGTAATTGGGGGTTTAAGACATTGACCGTGCAGTAGACGCCACCGCTATTTTTTGCGGCGTCCTGAGCTGATGTGGCAAAGGCCTCTTCATCATCAAAGTAGCCGCTGTAGGTATTTCGGGTTTGTCCCCCAAAGGCAAGAGCTCTTAGTTCAATGACTGCTGCCCTGTCCTGCAATTGGAGTAGACGAAAGAACTGACGAAATTGGCTAGAATCAAAATGTAAATCACTCATACTGCCCCCCATTGGTCCCGAAGTTCCAGTAAGCGCTGGGTGGTTTTTGTTGCCTTCTCAGAGTTAGCGTGTTTGTCAGGATGAGCTAGGAAGATCAGATCGCGCAGGAAATCAACAGTAAGTGCTGATGTGGAAGGATTGGTTTTGGTCGTAATAATATAGTAGTGCAGCACTTCCTCAAGACACGCCTCGCATGGCCATTTGGCTGGTTGGATTTTCTCTGTCCAGAATTCACATCGACAGTTTGAACAAGTTCGCTTTTCCATAACTTGAGAAAAACATGTTCGACACAGAGTTGAAGAACTGCTGTCTGTCCAAAAGAAGGAATCACACCTAAAGCACATTTTATTTGTCATAGGTACCATACAAATTCAGGTGTAAGAGTCACTTGAAATTTGCAGTAGGCATTGATAAAATATTCAATGTTTTCTACTGTTTGTGGACTCTTTGAAATATTAAAGAGCTGTCCCGGTAAGAGAGGCAGCATGAGAATATGTAAGCCCAATTGCCCGGCCAGGCGGTTGGGCTTTTTTGTGTCTACTGAAGGTTGGATCTGAAACTTCGATATCGATAACGCAAGGTAGCCGATTAAGAGTTTCGCAGAGTACTTTGAGTGTGGAGCGGGAGATCCATTGTCGCCTACCCAGTTTAGGGTTTGGCCACCGTCACGCAGGAGGGATCGGCAATTCGGAGCCGGTTCCTGCAGACGGTGTACTGAGCACCATAAGCCTCGGTTGGTAGTTGAGGCGTAGTCTACACAAACCGGCGCCGTATTCTTCTTGGGGAAACACTCGGCACCACCCGTGCGCCTGCTCTCAGTAAACAGACCAGTGTTGAATGAAGAACCGTTGCCGCTTGTGACAGCAAGTTTGTTGTCGAAGATACGGTTGCTGTTCAGTGATTGCAAGTTAGTCATTTGGCAATCTCGGAACAACCACCATCACGGATGAAACTTTCGAGGCGTTGCGGATCGACCATCCAATGTCGACCGAATCGTACTAGCGCCTTAGCGTCCTGAAGTTCCTTGGCTCGGTGAAAAATCAAATGTCTCAGGGAGAGACCACTGATTTTTTCGTAGTGAGCTTTCTTTAGTAGGGTGGGTTGGTATTCTCGTTCTTTCATACATTCTCATCAATGGAGTAAATAAACTCGCACAACGCTTTACTGCATTGTGCTGATGAGGAATGTAAACCTTAAGTCTCACAGAATGAGTCTCATTGACTCACAAAATGAGATTATTTTTTCTTAATTTTGACATTCTGTTTGCGACTGAATTCCTTTTGCAGGGTTTTTCTTTATTGCCTGAGCCCCACATAAATGTTTGCTTTCGATCATCAATGAAATTCTTTAGAATCATCTTTTTATCGTATTCCCTTTTTGTTTTTTGCATCTCACGTTTTATGAGCTTCCAAACCTCCTGAATAGAACGGTTTTTTTCTCCACAAATTTTAATGAGCAGACTATCTAGTTCATCCAAATTACGAGCATCGTCTTGCAGAGATAGGTTATTTGAAACATTATGTGAATTGTGTCTAACGAAAAGGTTTTCTTTCTTAATTTTCGCAGCTGGTTCAAGCCAGAGCAAAGCGGACAGATCAGGTAATTTTTCGACTGAGTTTAACCATCCGTGATCTAATTTTGGATCAACTCTTCTATATCGGTCTTTCAAATTGAGGAACCAACTATTTCGCCAAGACTTAGTAACACTTCCCTTGAATTTCATACAAGTTGTCAGGGATTCAAATTCATCTGGTTCCTCTACGAAATTTCTGAGCAAGGCAGTTGGTAAACATACGAAATCATTTGTTGTCAAACGTTGCTTATAATCGTTATAAACCTCGATTTCTGGAATCTGATACATATTTTCAATAGTTCCTCCCATCTTCCGATGCGCATCAAGATAAAATTCATATCCTTTTGAAACAAGTAACGGATAGGCGCGAATAGGCAATTGATCCTCTTCAAAACTTAATAATCCCCAAACATTGAGATTTCCTAAAGCTCCCTCAATGAGCAGTGAATCAACAGAAACATTTTGCTTTTCTGCATATTCATCAATTCGTATAAAATTATTCATAATGTAAAGTTAGCTTTTTAAAGGTTGTATTATTGTATTTTGCACGCGAGAAAAAGAGCTCAGGCTGAGCTAAATTCGGCTTGTCATCTTTTCTAGGTCTTCACGGAGGTGTTCCACGTTCAAGTGAGAATAGCGCAAACTCATCGAAAGTGACTTGTGACCCAGAATAGCAGCAATCCTTCGCAGATCGACTCCCTGCTGTGCCAGATAACTTGCTGCCGAATGGCGGAGATCGTGCCAACGGAAGTCTTCAATCTCGGCTTGTTTGAGAGCTCTTGCAAATGGTGCTTTGAAGTCTATCGCTTTATTTGCGTCGACTCGTGATGGAAACAACAAATTTGTGTCCAGTCTTCGAACTTTTCGATAATCCAACAACAGCTTTATCACCTTACCGGCTAGCGGCAGGACTACTGTGCTGTCATTCTTGGTCTTGGCAAACGTCACAGTTTCTTTTCCATGGGTCAGGTCTATATCATGCCAGCTCAGAGACCATACATTCATTCTTCTAGCTCCAGTCGACAGTGCTAGCACCACAGCGAGGTGAAGCGACTTGCTGATTGATTCAGCCGCTTTCAAGAGTCTCTGCTTTTCATCATCATCCAGAAATCTTACTCTGCCAGGAGGCTCCCTTAGCTTGGGTACTTTGGAGACAGGATTCTCGGATAGAAGCTGCCAATGTCGCATTGCATGGGAACAAAGGCTGCTGAAGTTTGCTAGATAGCGGTTGACTGTGGCAGGTCCACGATCTCCTCGCATCAACTCATCACGTGCCTCCAGCACCAAAGCAGGATTGAGTGCGCTAAGATTAATCTGACCAAGTCGATGCTTCCACCAAATCATCTGGGTCTGAATGGTCTCATGACTTCGAAGACTTGGGACTACTTCCTCTAAATAACGATCAACGATTGATGCAACGGTGTGTTTCCGTGATTCATTCACTTGGGCAAATTGCCCTGAACGCATTAGGTCCTCAGTATCTCGAATCCATTTTTCAGCTACTTTCTTGTCGTGGAATGTGCGGCTCACTCTCGGATTGCCCTGAATGAAGATTTCAGCTCGGTAGCGAGTGCGAGAGTGTTTGATCAGTTTACCGTTTTCGTTACGTTGCTCACGTGTCTTTCTTTTTGTGATTGTTCCCACAGTTAAACTTAATCTAAGATTGTGAATGTTCATGCCAGACGATAATAGCATGATACAAATCTTAACAGAACTCAAGATGTCAAATCCGTTGATCTAAATAATTCTATCCTCACGAATGCTGGAATTAAATTAAAATTAGAAATTAATGGCGTAGAAGAGGCGTAGTTTTGGAAAAAATGAGGCTCAAGGGGAGATAAATTTGCAGGTGTAGCAGAGGCGTGATGATGGCTGAAAAGAAAAGCTTTTGGCAGATCTTGAAGGGATGAGAAAACCGAGAAAAATGATGACTTGTCTACATTCTAGTGCAGCCAAGTGCATTTTGAAGACTTCTGGAGAAAGACTGAAAATCCGTGTGTCGGTGGTTCAATTCCACCTCTGGCCACCTGTGAATAAGACTAATAAATCAGGGACTTACTGGTTTTCATTCTCACCTCAATTATTCCCCAAAAACATCTTCAGGCGCAATTTGGACGCACTTAATTACAACTCTTCCCACCTCCACAGTTAAATTCTCATCTTGACCAAAATCCTTACTCTTCATTGGTTTTGATATTATCATGACTAAAAAAAAATTTATTTTTAGCACGTATTAATGTCTTTTTGGGAAAAACTTTCCTAATTTACAACCTCCACGTTCGTTGGAAAATTGTTATTCCTGATTACTTATAAGACATCTTCAAATATCTAGATCACCAATCAGCTTTCAGATCAATAATGGATTATGATTCTTCAGCAAGGTTTTCTTTTGGAAGAATCTTGGAATTGCCAGAGCTTTTGGAAATTGATCCATTTGGTCTTTGGAAACTTCTGTTGTGCGTAGTTGCTATATTTGTGAGCCTCTTTTGGGCTCAAATTTTCTTGCGGGGCTTGATTTTCAGAAGATACAAGATCGAATACTTTGTTTTTCTTTCAGTTACTATTATTTGGGCTTATGGGTTTTTAACCAACGCAATATGGCCTGATGCGAAACCAGTATTTTCTTTAGTTATTTTTGGAGTTTGCTTGTATGGCCTTTACAAGGCATGGAGATGGTTAACCGAAAGGAGTAATTGGAAGACACTGGAAGAAGATATGGGCCCAGAATCCCTAAAACGTTTCGCACAGCCCAGTACAGTTGGAAGAAGCAGCCACAAAAACGCGGTTCAAGGACTAATAGACATGTATGGGTTGAAAAAAGCTTATTACTTTTTCTGGGGAGGTTCGCTTGCGTGCATAAGCCTTCTTTTGTATGGTCTGCTTGCTAGTATGTGAATTTTTTGACTAGTCTGGCATTGTTCGAGATTAGCTTAGATTAGCATACATTGGCACCATCCCTCTACCTGCTTGGTCTCCTCTGCTTGCTCATCCAGTCCTGATTCAATTTTTATCTCAGCAAAGACAATTATCAGTTTCAACAACGGGATTTAGCCCAAATCTATCTGTTTTTTGCTCTGATGGTCTTTGAAACCCTGTAGGCATCTGTAGGCTCCCAAATTATTAACTTCATCGTGCCAACCAGTACCTGACCTACTCGTAATATTCTGGGTAACATTAATATCCTGCTCCGAACTCTTTTATGCCGCTAACTCCAAAGAATTCAACATCTCTTCATAGTTCCACTCTTCTCTCTTCTCTTGGCCGGCAAGCTTCAGCTTCAACTCCAAAGCACGCAGGACGTACGACCAGTTGTCCAGTGAGGTGTTGATCCACACGAATTGATCAACCAACTACTCGAGATCATCTGGGTTCTTCTCGATTGCTTCCAGCAAGGGTGCCGCAAGATAGTGTTCGAAGATTTTCAGGTGCTTGGATCACTGATTCAAGACTCTGAGTGATGTTTGATAGTCACAGGCACTCAAGGCTCTCTCCTTTAGATCAATGTACTGCTGGACAATCGAATCTACCCGTATCTGCAACCTCTCTCTGCGGGCTCTCTGGGCATCCTGGAGGGTGTGTTTGACCTTAGTGTTTCTGAGCAGTCCATAAGCCATTTCAGCAGGATGCTTGGTCTGGTAACCTGTACGGAGAACAGCCTGGGTACCATTGCCGTCCACCTGGTACTCTTCGACAAATCGTTGCTGCTTAAAGGTCAGATTTGGAGATGCATTCATCGGTATTCTCCTTGATAGGTAACTGAGTTCGGATGGAAATCAAATAGGGGAGGTAATGAATAAAGGGTGGGAGTCTTTGGTCCTGCCCCCCCTCTCACAAAACGTTAAATTATCCAGCTTAACTCAAAAAAAATTTGTTTCCATACTTACCTTTTAATTGGTAAGCTTAATATTTCTGGTAGTATATAATTTCATTAATAGTCAATGAGAATCACAGTGAAAAAAGTATTTTTAGTACTAATTGGACTAGTCATTTTTACTTCTCCAGCCTATGCCCAAAAAATCGCTGTTGAAGGATTTATGAAGCATACCAGCTTCAAGGTTTTTGAAAAATGGAGAGATTCTGGCAAAAGAAAACATTTTTTTTCTGCTAAAGTTACATCTGCAATAACTATCTACAGCGAAGGTTTTGGTTTTAAAGGTACATCAGAGACTGATTTGGGATTATCAATATTAGATGACAATGGAAATGGAAGAATAGTTACTAAAGAGATTTGGACATCTGACAAAGATCCGTCTACTCAATTTAAAGGGCACGCAGACTGCGATTTGACATCAGGGTCCACCACATGTGTCATGTGGTTCAAAGGTTATGGAGAATTTGAGGGTAAAATTATGGAACTAACATTTAACGAAAAAGATGCCGCAGAAACTGAGGACGACGACAATCCCAACTTGTATATGCTTGAAGGCATTGTGATGGATGAACCGACTGCAGACTAATGATGAGCGAAACATCTACTCAAGATGATGGATTGCTTTATCAGAGAGATAGATGAGGTCGTTTTTTATCAACAAATACTATATAAATTCAGTTGATTAAACTCATCGTATAATACTGTAGTTGGGCTAAAACCTAAAGACGATCTGGCGGAAGTGAGGAGTAACTCTGATAGGCTTATGGGATGTGTTCGTGCTAGCTTTAAGGGCAAAACCGATATGAGTGTCTACATATCCGGATTGTGCTGCCAAAAGATTGAGGTGATTGAAAGGAGAGATCTGAGGATGAGTATCGTAGGTACTGTGTGTACTATATTGATTACCCACTGCTATCAGGACCTTACTCGAGACTTGTCAGCCTGCTGGTGATTTACCGAAGCAGGGAGCAGGCTGAATGAGGATGACTCTTCCTCAATTTTTGTAGGCGAGTTTTAATTGTTTTGTTTCAAATACTAAAAGTCTGCTGGAACGCTGCTTTGGCCGTTCCAGTCAGCTCCCCAGCACCGCACCGTACCATCGGTTTTTACAGCACAAGTGTGATTGTACTCAGCACTAATGCTGCCGAACGCGCCCAAATCTAAGGGTAATGTACTTTGGCTCCAACTATCGCCTCCCCAACATTGGGTAGTTTCGTCAGTTCTGATTGCACAAGTATGCGAATCTCCAGCACTGATGCGAGTGACCATACCTAAATCAGCTGGAACGCTGCTTTGGCCGCTCCAGTCAGCTCCCCAGCACTGAGCTGTTTCGTCGGTTTTTATAGCAAATTGTGAGAGAGTACCCAGCACTGATGCTTTTGACTGTTCCCAGATCGAATGGAACGCTAGTAATATTACCCCAACATTGAACAGTCCCATCTGTTTTAATAGCGCAAGTGTGTTGGTATCCAGCATCGATACTACTTACAGTACCAAGATCGGAGGAGACAGTACTTTGACCGCTGTTATAATCTCCCCAACACTGTGCAGTGCCATTTGCTTTAATGGCACAGGTGTGCACGTAGCGTAGCCCCCCAGTAAATCCTCCTCCAGCCACAATCGTTGATACACTCCCTAGATCGTCTGGAACAGTGCTCTGGCCTGATATATCATATCCCCAGCACTGAACAGTCCCATCAGTCTTGATTGCGCAATTATGTACACTTCCAGCGCTGATGCTGCTGATTGATCCGAGATCAGAGGGAACGCTGCTTTGGCCATAATCCTCTATGGATCCATTGTTAATTCCCCAGCATTGGGCCGTTCCATCGGCTTTGATTGCGCAGGTGTGATTTCTTCCAGCGCCAATCCGCTGACCAGTCACTGAACTATCTGCTGTAACCGTTGGAGTTGATTCTCCACCACCAGTAGGAGCAGATGTTGTCCCTCCACCACCAGAATCTGTAGTGGTTTGTTCGCCTTCCAGCATTGCACAACCGAAGGAAAGGGTAGCGGTGATGATGATAGCGAGTAAGATTTTTATATCAGTTCCTCTGTTTGCTGGGTTGGACTACCTTGCTCATATTGTCTGAGTAACAAGGTCTGAATCGTTCAAATGTTTCAAATTTGAAACACGATGATCAAACTATAAGTCAACCCATCAAAGTTGGGGAGGACGACTGGGGTAGGAACTGGTGTGTAAAAGCTATCAGGAGGTTTTTTGAGAAAACAAAATACTGATATTTATGTTTTAATTTAACTCAAGAGTTTCTTAGTAAGTAGCAAATAGTTTTGTTGATCGGGCTCTTGAAGAGAGGCTCAATCGGTTAGGTAAGTTGTACAAAAATAGATATTCATCAAAATATATAAAACTGATAAATGTAGGAGAGTGAGGTAAATTAAGCATGAACCACAGGAACCATCCCTGCTCCCCCGACATCATCTAACACGTTTCTAAATCAGTTTGGTCTCGGGACTAGCTGAATCCAAGTGTCCCCAGCTATAGCTGCTTGGGTTTATGTCATCTGGTGTGAGGGTATCAATGTGTGTGAAAATGGATTAGGGGAGGTAAAAATTGAAGGAGTGGGGGTCTTTGGACCTGTACCCCTACTGGAATGGATGTGTTTTAGTCAATAGCTTGACTTTATCTTAAATCCAAAGAGATTAAATTTGCCCTACATTCTAGTTGGGCAGGAATGATAATCCTTACAATCTAATTATTGAGAGGAAGCTATGACAATCAAATACGATAGACTAATGCATGTAAAACCCGGATCAATGCCCGTAGTAATGGAAATGGGGCCCAAATTTCCCGAATTGGCAAAAAAGATTCTTGGGGAAGAATATGCGGGAGGAGTCAAATTCTACTCAAGGGTTATGGGTCCCTTAAATCAAGTAATGTGGTCTTGGGAAGTTGAGAGCATGGATGAAGAAATGGCCAGGAATGCAAAACTCCAAACGAATGAAGAGTGGAATCAGATGGTCGCAGAATTTACGCCTCATGTTGAGAGCAGTTCAATCGGTGATGCACTCTGGATGCAGGTTAGCCAAACCGATTGATTTGGACTTCATGTTTAAGCATCTGTGGTCAAGTATCATCTTACTACGGATGCTTCCCAGCCTTCTCTCGGAAACAGTCCATTATTTTCAATATCAATGTCGCATCATCGATCAAAACAGAGAGACTTTTGATATCGAACTCCCTATTCAGTTTTGCTACCTCCTCAGGCAATCTCCCCACATCATTCCGATAGATTCGCCCCCAACTAACTCAGATCTCAAGATCCTAAAAGCCTTCCTTGATCAGTCTACTCACTGACTTCACAATCTATGTAGTACATATCCCACGCTCGGACTTTCCCCTATCCCCCAGTTATCTCAAAAATCCACTGACAGTGATTCTCAGTACTCTGCAAGGTGGTCAATGGCTTTATCTCTCAGGCTTTCATTCACTGGTTCACCACAGTTGAGGGTTGAGGGGAGGGGCAGTATTGTTTTGTCATATACATGAGTGTTTATATAATCACCCCTAGTAACTTAAATAGACCCTCTAAATATTAAAATTAAGTTAATAATTAGATTCTTTAAACAGATTTAATATGGTCAACCTAATTATTCTGATCAATTTGCAGATTTTGACCATTATGATATAATAGTAACATTTGTTAGATATGAATCATTTAATTCTTTTTAAAGGGTTTAAAGATGAACATCGATTACAATCCTGTTGACTATATCTCTGCAGGTGAAGCTGCGCTGATGCTCGGAGTAACACGAGGAAAAATCTGGCGTTGGTCAATGAAGGGCTACGTTGGAAGAAGGAAAGTTGGTCTGAAGCATTTTCGTTATTCTGTGGAAGATCTAATGAAAATAGTTAGTGCCAAAAAATAGGTAAATTGAGGCTATCAGACTCTCAATTTTACTTTTTATAAATGAGAGAATTCTTGTCGGAATTAAGGCTAATTACGTGTAGGTTTATTTATGATTTTGATCCGATACACAAACCTTCAATTTATTAGGTTTTATAAGCCTAAATATAAGGAGTTAATTAAATGAATCTTTCGAAAAATGCGATTAATCATTTGTTGTTGTTTAATAATCTTAAGTGCCAATCTGAGGGTAAACCGTCTCCGCTACTGGTGAATGAAGCTGATATTCCGTTTGAACTTAAAGAAATTAACCGGTGGGTGTGCTGGAATTACAGCCTCCAAAATGACAGATGGACAAAGACTCCCCTTGAAGCAGATTCAAGTTGCTGCTTAGTTTAGTGTCTTTAGAGGTGCCTTAGGATTTCTTTCGATTTAAGACACTGGGGGTTAGAATGGACAGAATGGTAGGAATTTTACTCTTGGTGTCTTAATGAGTGTCTTAGTGTCTTAAGAGGGTGAAGACACCACAATCGTAGAGGGTTAGGGGGATAGAGGGGCATTCAAGCAAGTGTCTTCAGCTTCTTCTAAAAACATTTTTTGTAAAAAAAGTGCCTCATTTTGGGCCTCTAATACTATAGAAAGAAAAGTTTTGAAAATCTTAAGACACTAAGACACTGCTTTCATTATCCCCCCCAATAAAATTTGTGGATTAACCCAACGAGATTCACTGTCCACATAAAAATCGATCAGGGGAGGTAATTAACAAAGGGTAGGGGCCTTTGGTACACCTTCCCCCTTCTCCAAAATTCAACTTTTTGAAGGTTTAAAAGAAAATATTACTATCTTTCGTTGGCTCATCTTGAAGAGATCGGTTTTTTAGCTATTAGCTAATCCCAGTGTCATTCTTCTAACAAGATTTTGAATACTAGAGCTACAAGAAGAGACCCATACAGGTCGCCAAACTCCCTTAACTAATACTTTGCATTCAAATCATTCTCAGATGCGTTTGGTAAAACACTGCCTATTGAACACCTCCATATTGCAGACTCTGCATGATAGACCCATTACCCAGCAGTTAAACCACCATCCGCCAAAAAAACACCTCCATTGCAGAACGTGGATTCGTCAGAAGCCAAAAAGAGTGCAAATTGGGCAATTTCTAAATCAGTTCCGTATCTGCCCATTGGAATATTATTTTTGAAAAGCTCTTCAACCGAGGCTGGGTTTTCTGGGTTTATTTGTTTGTGAAGTGACTCCATCATCCGGTTTGCAATTGGACCTGGTGCTAATACGTTGAAACGGACACCACTTGAACCAAACTCAAGACAAGCAGTCTTGATCATCCCATTGACTGCGTGCTTACTAGCAGTATATGGACAGAGACCGCTGGTACCAATTACTCCTGCACCCGAAGATATAGCTATGAAAGAACCGCTTTTCTGACTAGTCATAATTGGAGTTGCATGCTTCATCAGCAACCATACTCCTGTTACGTTGACTTCGAGCGTGTAGCTAAAATCTTCTACTGTGTAATCTGTCAATGGTTGAATAACACCTTCTGTACCAGCATAGGCTACAACAGCATCTAGAGAACCGAACGCTTTGGTTGTTTGATCAATTGCCTCTGAAACTAACTTTTCGTTTCTCGCTTCGTATTCAATGTAAAGTGTATTTTCATCAGTACCTAATTCGGTTTGCAGTTCCTCAAATTTATCCTTGTCTCTGCCTAAAAGAGCCAATTTGGCACCATTACTTTTAAATAGCTTTGCTGTTTCCTTACCTATACTTCCTGTTGCACCCGTAATAATAATACTCTTGTCTTCTAACCTCATATTCACCCCCATCTCGTTGATCCAAAGTGTACTATCCTTCTTGATGCAACCAAGCATCTAGAAGGTTGAAAACTGATCTACCTTTAAAGCAAACCAGTTTTCAACTCAAGTATTGTGTTGTTGCCGGAGGGTTAGCTCAATTAGTTTCTAAGTAATTATGCACTCATCACTCTAAGCATTGCCTGCTTCAGATGGTCTCTCTTCAGGTGACTATAGCGCATTGTCATTTGCAGTGTCCTGTGACCGAGTATTTCTGCCACAAGTCTCAAATCCATGCCGTTACGGACCATAAAACTAGCTGCAGAGTGTCGCAGATTGTGATAGCGAAAATCAACCAACTGGGCCTCACGCAATACTGCTTCCCAACGTTTTCCGAATTCCAAAGGTTTCTGAGGGTTCTTTGAAGAGGGAAACAATAGTGAAGTATGCAGCAGCCGATGTTTGTGATGATACTCTCTCAATAGATCTAATGCCTGCACAATGACGGGAACAGATCGAAGGTCTCTATTCTTTGTCTTTTGAAAAGTTAAGCATCCCTCTGCCATATCGATATTTTCCCAACACAAAGACCAGATTTCATCTCTTCGTGCTCCTGTAGACAAGGAAAGCATGACTGCCAGATACAGCTGCGGTGAATTGGCTCTACAAGCTTCAAGCAACTTCTTGCGCTCATCATCACCAAGACAACGGGTGCTTCCTCTTGGCTCCGTCAGCTTCTTTATCTTTCTGCAGGGGTTCTCTAGAAGGATTTGTTGTTCAACCGCATAGGAACAACATGAACTCAGTGCGGCCAGATATCGGTTGCATGTTGCAACTGATCTTTTACCCCTTCTGGATTCTTCAATTTGCAATTGTTTTCTGAGTTGAATGATCAGTGATGGTGTCAACTGGCGTAGTGAGAGTTGACCAATATGTTGATCAAACCACTCTAATTGATTCTCATAATTTACCCGAGTGGACTTCTTCATGCTGGCCATAATTTCCTCCCGAAATGCATCGATGATTTTGCGGATAGTACAACGATCTGCATCCAGAGTAACCAGACAACCCTCCTTGATTTTGACCTCCTGTTGCTTTGCCCACTCGGTTGCCTCTGACCTTTTATAGAAGCTTTTACTTAGAGTCGGATTGCCTTTGATTCTGATTTCAACTCTAAATACCTTCTTGCCGTTTTGACGATAACGTTCGATGCTCGTAGTCATTTCATCTCCAAAGGACTTTCTTCTTCAAAGACCTATCGATACCCCAAAAAATACACCTGATCATTGGATCTTCAGATCAATAATCCGAATGT
>JACLAC010008648.1_pt1 | contig 14216 bp, 11 predicted proteins | sample 8027881 | NCBI WGS metagenome assembly JACLAC01 (sample SAMN15725517, study PRJNA655200) | protist metagenome | isolation source: fluorescence activated cell sorting (FACS) single amplified genomes of... | place: Spain: Blaines Bay Microbial Observatory, Mediterranean Sea | collected 2016-01-19 | reverse complement strand
GGCAGCAGAAAGGCTGTGAGTTAGCGCATGCGCTAGCGGCATCCTGCGATGTAGTGCTCGAAAATTTTCGACCCGGCAGCATGGATCGTTTCGGTTTGGGCTACGAGACCTTGCACGCGGCATACCCGCAATTGGTCTATGCATCTATTTCAGGCTTTGGACAAACCGGACCCTATGCGCAACGTCCTGCTTATGATGTGTTGATTCAGGCTATGGGAGGGCTTGCCAGTATTACCGGCCAACCCGATGGAGAACCGGTTAGGGTCGGCTCGTCGATTGCGGATTTGAGCGCGGCACTCTTTGGTGCGGTGGGCATCCTCGCTGCGCTGGAGCGCGCGCGCCGCACCGGTGAGGGCCAACAGGTCGATATCTCAATGCTCGACTGCCAGGTGGCCCTGTTGGAGAATGCGTTAGCGCGTTATGCGGTTTCCGGTGAGGTGCCGCAGCCGCTTGGCTCGAGGCATCCAGCCATCACTCCTTTTCAGTTTTTCGCCGCCAGCGATGGCTATATCGTGCTCGCAGCGGGCAATGATGGCCTGTGGCAGAAATTGTGTGCGGCCTTGCTGATGCCCCATCTTGCAACAGACCCTCGTTTTATCGACAATGCGCTGCGCACCGAAAACCATGCCGAGTTGGAGCCTCTATTGGCTGCGGTCTTAGCGGAAAGGACCGTGGTTGAATGGTGCGCCGTGCTCGGAGAGGCCGGTGTGCCCAGCGGCCCCCTTTGCGACGTGGGGGATGTCTTTGCCAACGAGCAGGTCGCAGCGCGGGATATGATCGTGGAAATTGACCACCCCGTCGCCGGGCGGCAGGCGATGCCGAATTCGCCGCTGAAGTTTTCACAGACCCCAATCAACTTGGAGACGCCGGCGCCGTTGTTGGGTCAACACACCGATGAGGTCTTAAGCCAGATTTTGGGATTGGCAGAGGATGAAATCGCGGAGTTGAGGGCAGAGGGGGTCATTTGAGGATCGCAGGTATGGGGCGTGCCCTCGTGGCTTGTATTCTAATTATGCCTGCGTGCGGTATATTGCCAATGCACCGCGCTCATGTGCGCAATTTTAGGTTGCACATCCCGCCAATTGACTATGTGTACCATTAGTGCTCCTTTCTACAACGCGACAATCTCGCGCATGCGCTCACCGAGATCGACGAGTTCCTCGCGCGAGCCGCCCACTTCGTGGATTAATGTTGAATTGTAGCCTATCGCCCTCAGTTCTGCCATGACCGTAGCCCAATCGGTATCTCCTTCGCGCAGACTGACGAAACGATGCTCACGGCGAAGAAAATCCTTGAAATGCACCTTTTTGATTCGGTCGCCCAACCCGCGGATCCAATGCTCGGGATGCCCGTAAGCCATCATATTGGCCGTATCCAGATAAATCCCCACCCAATCGCTGCCGATCTCATCGACAAAATGCCTGGCCTCCAACGGACTGAGTAGGAATTTGTTCCAGACATTTTCCACGCCTATCGCAGCACCCATTTCTTCCGCCAGTGGGGCAATTTCAATCAGCGCGTCTCGCAAGTCGTTCCATGCGTCCTGATAAGTGCCCTCGACCGGCAGTTGCCCCGGGTGTAACAAGACACCATCAACTTCGAGAGCTCCAGCGATTTCGAGCGAGCGACGCAAACATCTGAGGGATTTGTCGCGCTCGCTCGCGTCGCGACTGAGCAGGCTCCCCCTGTCATGGTACCAGGCAATGACGCTGCCGACATCGACATCGGCCCCCTCGCATTGCTGCCCAATGCGCTCAAGCTCGTCGGCGCTCATATTTGGATCGAGATCTTTGCCTTCGGCGAAGACCAATTCCACGGTCTCATAGCCGGCTTCCTGACACAGTGCTAGCGTATCTTCAAGCGACATTTCGCCCAGGATAATCTGCGTAATTCCCACCTTCATTGACACACCCTCCTTTCTCTGGCCAGAACCTACACCTTGGCTTTCATCTCGTCCAGCGACGTCAAACCAAGGACGGCATGAAATCCAACATCGCCATAAACTGCAAAGCGATTCCCCCGATATTGAGCAATAGACCACCTACCGCCCGCCAGACGACGATGCGAAAATAGAGAACACCATATGCGAGAGCTCGCACGCTATAAAAACAGCCAACAAAGGACAACGCCGTAATCAGTGGCGAAAGCCAGAACAGCCCGCAGGATAGAGCACCGAGCAAGATTCCGTAGTTGGCACCATACCCGCGACCATGCACCTTTTTGGTCGGCTCTTCCTGCTCTTTCTCCCCTTCCTTCTTTTCCTCTTCCTTCTTTTTCTCTTTTTCCACCGCTGGCGTAACGATTTTGTTTTTTTTCGCTGCGGCCGTTTTAGCCAGCCGCTGTTTTTCTTCCGCCCTGTGCGCCAGTAGCCTGGCGACCCAGAAGAAGGTCCACAACAAAACGGCAAACGCAAGTAGCAATAAAACTAAGGCTAAGGTCTCGAACATGGATTCCCGCTGAACCACCTACAACATAACCAGGATTGCCGATGGGCCAATTTACTATTGAACAACTCGAATACGCACAGTATGTTCTTGGCCATTATATACGGCCCGACCCCTAATTTAATCAGGAGATCGAAATGGCAAAGAAAAAAACCGCTAGCCGCAAAAAGAATAAGAAGGACTTTCGCATTGGGTTCGTCGGCGTCGGACGCATGGGCGCCAATATGGCGCGCAACCTCGTCGACCACGGCTTCACCATCTCAGCCGTATCCGACGCCCACACCCGCTCGGCCAAAGCCCTGGCCAAGGAGTTGGATTGCGCCGCCCCCAAGACACTGGCTGAGGTGACCTCTCTCTCGGACGTAGTAATCACCGTGGTCACCGACGACGCATCAGTGCGCTCGATCTTTGCCGCCTCCGGTGACTCGTTGCTCGTCGAAGCCAAGGGCACAACCTTTATCAACTGTGCCACCATCTCGCCCGCCACGCATGTACTGGTCGAGAAACGCGCGGAGAAGGTCGGCGCTTCTTCGCTAGAAGGTTGCATGGCCTCCAGTATCACGCAAGCCCGCCAAGGTAGCCTATACCTGATGTGCGGCGGCAAGCGCAGCGTGTTCAACCGTGTCCGCCCGATCCTCGATGCGCTCAGTGTCAGCTTGCGCTATATCGGCACCGCCGGCCAGGCCGCCCAAGTTAAAGCCCTGGTCAATATGGTAATGAATATCAATACCGCCGGGCTAGCCGAAGGGCTCGGCTTGGGCAAATCACTCGGTTTAGATCTCAAGACCTTGATGAGCGTTTTCTCTCAGACCGGTGCCAACTCGCGCGTGCTAGAGACCGACGGAGAAGATATGGTGATACGCGACCACGAGTGTTATTTCTCCGCCGACCACGCCGCCAAGGATTCCGGCATCGCGCTCAAGTTGGCAACGGAACAGGGCTTGAAGCTACCGCTGGCCACAGCAACCAAGGCGCAATACGAAAAGATGAAGAAACTGGGCATCGGCGGACTCGACAAATCCGGCATCGCCGAACTCACTTTCCCAGGCCGGAAAGGAAGCACGGCAAGCAAAGGAAGCAAAGGAAGCAAAAAGAAATAATATCGATCGCAGTAAAATAATTAGGGGGGCATGTCACCAAGACCTGCCCCCCTAATTATGTTTCAGCGTCCGATGATGTGACCACACCGCTTCATCTAACGCTTTTTTTCCGTCGCTCCGCCAACCGTTGGCGCACATTCTCCCGCCATGCCCGCCGCGCCGGCTCTTGCAAGTCAACGTGCGCCATCGCCCGCCAAGCCCAAGCGGCGACGAATAAGAACATCGAGGCGGTTATGAAGAATACAAAGCGGAATCCCCAAGTTGTGCCCATATAGGCTCCGACGGTCGGGCCCAAGGCCCAACCGAAGGCCGTGGCGCTGGTAACTATGCCAAAAGCTTTGCCGCGATCTTCTTCGGCGACGAGGCGAGTAATAATCGAACTGGTTACGGGTCGTATCGCGCCGGTAGCCAAACCCGCGAGCACCATTAGCGTGCCCAACATTGCAACCGATACCGATAAACCCTGAAAGACCAATACGATCGCGGTCGCCACCAAGCCGCCCAAAAGGGTCTGACGGGCGCCAAAATAATCGCTCCAGCGACCAAAGGCTACCGAAGAAATCGCACCAACCAACCCCAGGAGCGAAAAGATCAAACCGGCCAGCGACAGTATATCACCCCCACCGGCCAATTGCTGCAAAAAAAGCGGCACGACCGGCATGATAATGCCAAAAGCGAATTGCACCAGGGTCATGCAAACCAGCATGATCAGGAAAGCCCGCATGCGCAAAAGTCGCATCGCTCCCTGAAAGAACGACTCGCGCTCACCCTCTTTATTAAGGACTGCAGTTTGAGGGCGAAAATCCTCATGCACCCATAATTGCACCGCCACGCCCGACAGTAAAACTAGTGCACCTGAGACCAGAAAGCAGTTATAGTAACCAAATTTTTCTATAAAGGGACCGCCCAACAGAGGACCTAGGGAAGCCCCGAGCATAAAGGTACCCTGCATCAAACCAAGGGCAAAACCAAGATGCTGTTTAGGCGTGGTGGTAGAAACGAGGGTGATGCAAGCGGTTACCGTACCGGCCAAAGCGCCCTGCAATGCGCGCGCTACCAAGATCTGCTCGACCGTCACAGCATAAGCCATGAATAGGACGGTAAGACCCCCGCCAAGCATTGACCGTACGACCATCGCCTTGCGGCCAAAGCGATCGGCCATCGCGCCCCATATCGGTGACGAAATCGCCATCGTTATTCCACCGGCTGTACCCATATATCCCGCCCAGACTAATGCTTCAGCCAAGTCGGCGACATTGAATTCCTGGATGTAATATGGGAGAAAGGGTTGCACCGCTTGAAAGCCCATTATCGCGCAGAGCTCTGCGGCCAGCAGAATATAGAAGTTGCGGCGCCAGGGTCGTTCCATACCGACTAAAGAACGGCTATATCCACCGTCGGGCAAAATAACAGGTCAATATAAAACCCGCCCCGCAACCTGCGGGACGGGCTAAAACTCTTGTGTGCGACCTAGCGCAGCTAACGATCCTATCTCAATGCCGAAACACCGCCCCCCTTAACTGCCCGGGCGACCTCTTTTTCGACATCGGCTCGGGTGACCATCGTAGTATCGCCGATGCAGTCCTGTACCAGGATACCGTGCGCGGCCCCCCACTGCACTGCGTCATCTGCACCGCGACCATCCATCAACGCAGCCGCCACGCCCGAGGCGAAAGAATCGCCGCCACCGGTGCGATCAGCGATCTCGATATTCTCACGCACTGCCGCCTGATGGATCTTGCCCTCTTCTACATCGAAGAGCACCGCGCCCCAGTTGATGCGGTCTGCCGTCAGCGCACCGCGCAATTGCGTACCGATATACTTCAGGTTCGGATAGTCATTGGCGACTTGGTGCAGCATTTTGGTGTAGATCTCTAGCCATACGTCAAAACTAGCGTCCTTTGGCACTTTGTCCGTCTCGTAGCCCAGCGCGTCATCGAAGTCGTCCTGGTTACCGACGAGAAACTCGACATGCGGAACGATACCGCGATTGATCTCACGGGCACGGTCCTTGCTGGGTTCGACCTTCGAGCGATAATTTAGATCAAACGAGCGGGCGGCCCCATGCTCGCCGGCTTTCTTCATGCCTTCGAGTGCAAGTTCCGCCGTCTTTTGCGATAGCAGGGTGTAGATACCACCGGTGCTGAACCACCGCGTACCCAACTCGCCAAAGAGATGATCCCAATCAATATCGCCGGGACCGACTTCGCGCACCGGAGTATGGGCGCGATAGTATTCGGTGACCGAAGGCAACAGTCCCTTGCCAGCCCAGGTAAAATTGATGCCATTGTGCAGGGAGCCTTTCGCGTCGGTGCTGAACTTGCCCTTGCCTCCGTTGTTGAACCAGATGATATGCGAGGTGTCGAGGCCAGCCTCACGCAACTGGTTTTCTATATTTCGACCAATGCCATCGTCGACCAGCGCCGTGAGCACCGCTGCGCGCAAACCAAAACAATAACTCAAACCCTCGGCGACATTGGTCTCGCCGCCACCGTGCCAGATCCGGCCAGTGCGCGCGCGGGCGGTGGGCACTTGCCCCGGGTCGATACGCATTAGAATCTCGCCCAGTGCAATGGCGTCATACCGGGTTTCTTCAACAGACTTCAGTGTCAATGCCACAGTGTATTCTCCTTCTCCTTAAAGTGTCAGCTGGCCTCCCAGCCCCTACATATCTTCCTGCGATCTCTTTGCGGTAAAATCGCACCGTGCCCTATTCGCCCCCACGCTACGCCTGACAGGACACCCCATCAAAGGGACCTTGGCGGGCCAGGACAAAAGCGTTAGCCTTGTTTGGCCCGTTCTCAACCTATATCGAAAACTTAACCCGCTTGCCACTGGCGACCGATCGTTCCAACGCTTCGAGCACCGCCACAGGACCCAACATCGACTCCTCAGTCTCGTCGGTCGTGCCCGTGCGGAACATCTTACAGAAATCGCGAATACCGGTCAGATAGCTGCTCGAATCGGAAACGACCGGTTCATCGATGCGGCCCTTCTCGCCAATAGCACTCAAATGAAAAGGGGCCGATGCGCCTCCGACTAAATTCATAGTAGCGAGGGTGCCATTTTTGTAAGCGATCTGTGCGCTGTGGTTTTTGCCCTTGCCCTTGCTGACTTGCACATGGCTTATATCATACCCGAGTAAGCGCAGAATCATGTCGACCTGGTGGATCCCGTAAAAGAAGATCCCGCCCCACTTGGACTTAATATCGCAAGGGCCGGTAGAGACCAACGTTTGGATCTGACCGAGTTGTCGAAGTTGCTTGCCGAAAGCCTTGAAGGAAGCCTGTTTAGGCAAAGTCGAAAAGGAACAAACCGGAACGTTGAGTTTTTTCGCCCTTGCCAAAAATCGCTTGCCCTCCGCCTTGCGATAACAAAAGGGTTTATCGATAAATAGCGGCATTTTGGCCTCCAACAGCGCCTCGACCGCCGGCAAGTGGTATTTGCCGTGCCGATGGTCGACGCAAGCGGCATCGACTTGACCGATCAGATCCTCGGGCTTTTGGATGATATTGGGAATCTCACCCGTGGCGGCGGCCTTCTGTGCGAAGGCCTTTGTTTCGCCCCAAACATGCGTCACCCGCACACCGCGCACGCGCTTCTCGACATTCAGCACCTTGGCGATGGCCGCCGTATGACTATTCTCCGCGCCAACGATTCCGATATTCAGCATTTTAAGCCTCCCCGAAAGACCAAAGTTTCAAAACGGTTTTGCCCAGCACCCACTCTAGATCTTCCGGTGCGATGAATTTCATCTCGTCGCGCACTACCGTCAGCGCCTGTGCGTATTCGGCTTTCGACAGACACACCGGCCAATCCGTGCCCCACATGATGCGCTGCGCTCCAAAGGCCTGATAAACCTCCTTCACCATCGCGTGCGTATCCGTCCACGGATAGCCCTCTTCGGAAATGGACCAGGTGTGACTGATTTTGACATAGGTCCGCGGATGACGCGCCATATCCAAGAGCAGTTGCAACTCTTGCTGGTTGCCAGGGTGAGCGTCGGCCATATGGTCGATGCAAATATCGAGTTCCGGGTAGCGGTCAATAAGCCGTGCCAGATCGGGCAAACGCTTCGGCCCGGTCAGAATCAGCATCGGAACCTGCAAGTCCTGAGCACGAGCGAAAATCGGATCCATCCCTGGACCGGTGAACCAGTCATCTGCCCCATTGCCGGCCGGGCTCAGTCGCTGACCGTGGACACCGTGCTCTTCCTTCCACATTTGCAAGTGATCTGCGGCGGCCGGATCCTCCGGATTGATCCGGCCAACGGCCATAAAACGGTCGGGGTATTTTTTTATGACATGGGCGATATAACTATTGTCCCAGCGATAGTGAATGACCTGTACCAACACAGTCTTTTCCACCCCATTCGCGTCCATCAGTGCCAATAAGTCTTCAGCAGTGCGGTCTTCGGTAGGTGGATTGGCGTTTTCGACTGGCCAGGGAAAAGCTGGATCGTTGATCCACACATGTACATGGGGGTCGATAATACGCATTGAAATCCTTTCTAAAGAGGTTCGCGTAAAAAACTGCTTAAGAGCAGTGGGGATGTCAACACGGGCTCAATCAGCGAAAATCGCGAATATAGCGCCCGGCGTAGGAGCGCACTTCCCTACTATTGAGCACGTGAAAACGCCGCAGACGGTCGATGGTCGCGGCCGAAAAGCGTTTCATCGGCAAAAAGACCAATTGCTTGCGATAACGGCGCGCGAGTTGGCGCCAGACCAGTTGCGGTGGCTTGGGCGCGACGAGCACGACCCTTTTCTCGCGCGAATGCAACAACGCCCCTGCCAATAACCGTTCCTCCAGAGTGTTGCAAAAAGAAAAACGGGAATCGCGCCAGATATCCGGAATAGGTCTCGGCGGAAAAATAAACAGGCAGCCTCCGTAGAGGGCTTGGCCAATGCCCGGTCCTACCATATTGTCGAGAAAGCTCGTTGAGAAGAAAGATAAGGTCGATTCTTCCTCGTGTTCGGCGTACCATGTGCTCTGCCAGGGATAGCGGCCTGGGTCGGCCGGGGTATCGAAGAGGAAAACCACGACCTCGATGCTCCCCCGCGATGGCGGCATTTCTTTGACGTAGAGATCACCTGTGTGCCAGTTGCGCAAGGTCTCGCGAATATCCAAGCCATCCTTGAGCGAGGACTGGAATTTCTCGACCCTAGCCAGATCTTCCCCGAGCATCTTGCGCGCTTGTTGCCGCACGTGTTGTTGAAAAGACTCAATGCGACCGTCCTCTGGCGGATAGGAACACTGGCCGTAGGGATCCCACTGTTGGCTCCAACGCTGCTTTTCCAAGGGCGGCGGCTCCAATTTGAGTGGTAATTTTCGCCAAATCCTGGCTACGCCCTGTAGTCGATTCTTGCAGGGACGCGCTGCGCCATCGGCATCGACGATTTGCCCCAAGCCAACATGGATGTCGTCTTCGTCGGAGCCGAATCGCTGCGGCGGGTACCCGCAGGCGGTATCCAATAACGACAGTGCGAAAGCATCGCCCACCACCTGCTTGGCACCGACTGCCAGGTTATACAAATCGGGCGTCAGGCGATGTTCCATTACGGTCAAATTGCGCACGTAGCGCAACAACAGTCCCATCCGTTGCGGCGTCAGCCATTGATCCTCCAACTGCTGCGCGGTCGTCCAATGGTCACGGGCCGCTAGCAACAGAGCCTTGACCCCATCAATAGCCAACGTTGTATCCGCCACCAGTTCGGCGCGACGGTGTTCGTAGAGAGCAGTGATATGCGGCAACTCACCGAGGACGAAATACAGACATTCCTCGGCTACCCGATGCAATTCGGGCATCGCCTGGCCGCCGCTGTGTTGCGGATAGGCTGCGCGCTGCCGGTAGGCTTGACGGATCCAGGGCCAATCGACGACCGAACAGACAAAGACCACGCTCTCATAGTCGAGTTCCAGCCGATGCAACTCGTAGGCCATGCGGTGGATTCGCTTCAACCTTTGGCTTTGATCTGCCGGGGCCGGCAGCCCCGGCAACAGAGCCGCGAGGAATTTTTCCAGCGCTACTTCCTTGAGCGCATATGGGTCTGGCAGCGTCAGGCTCTGTTCCTCGTAGACATCAACCTCTAAGTCGACATAGGCCCGGTCTATGTCCATATCCAGTGCCAGACGCAACGCGGCAATTACCCCCTGACAGGGGTCGATAGGCACACAGGAAAAATCGCCTTCGAGCGAAATTTCGCGTTGCACAACCAACGAAATCTGCGGCAGGCGCGCTACGCCATCCTCGACTGCGTCGGCAAAGGACGGCGGCAGCGCAACCGCAATGCAATCGGGTTGCAGAACCTGTAACCGCCGCCGGGTTTCCAGAGCAAAATCGCCACTGCCGTATAGGATCGGCAATACGCTCAGCCTGGAGCTTAGATCGAGGACTGGATTCATGTCAGGGGGTATCGTCGTCCTTGTCCGGATGTAGCGGGTCGTCCTCTTCAAAGAAGAAGTCCTGGAAATCCATCGTCGGCAGGGCTTCGCCTAGATTCTGCTGGCGTTCAGCGGCCAGACGATCCAAATCCAACGCCTCCTCGCCCAATACTCGTTGCAAAGACTCTGCCCAAGCTTGGTCCACCGCCAATGGATGCTCTGCGTCCTCTTGCGCAAGTCGTTTGAGCGCATAGCGCACGATATGGATGCCGTCGCGGGGCGAGAAGGTCAAATCGAGATGGTGCGCCCGCTGTAAAAAATCGACCGTGATCTCCAGCAACTCCGCCTCGGCGAAAGGCAGATGATACCGCAAAATAGCCATCTCATCGTGGCGGTTGGGAAAGCCGATATCCAGGGTCGGCTGCAATCTGGATAGGACGTAATCCGGCACCTCGTAGGTCGACTCGTCGTCGTTCATCGTCACCGCACAACGAAAATCGGCATGGGCTTTAATCGTGATTCCGGCGATGATCGATTCGACATAGCGACGATGATCCAACAGCGGTGCCAGCGAGGCCCAGCTCTTCTCGTTCATGCGATTGCCTTCATCGAGTACACATACCCCTCCTTCGAGCATCGCCGAAACTAGCGGCGAGGCGTGATAGGCAATCTTGCCCGACTCGGCCAAAACCGGTGTCACCAACAGATCTTCCGGTCTCGTATCGCTTGTGCACTGGTATATGTACAGGGACTGTTCACGACTGCGTGCGGCGGCCATCGCCAAGGTGGTCTTGCCAATGCCCGGCGGTCCGACCAAGCGCGGTGAGAGCGGTAGATCCGCCTCGTCGAGCACCAGCCAACAAGCCAACAGCTCCCGCAGCGTCTCGACTTGACCGATCCACTGGTGTTCTCCTTCGACCGGCCGACTCAACGCCAGTTCTACATCTCCTATGCGAGTTTTCCCTACGCTGATTTGCTCCATATTCCTTTCCCTTGCCAGGCTATGGCGCGGGTAATATCTTGCTCATTCCACACAAGCGAGGTCAAAGATGCCCCATCAAAGCTCATTTAGCTTGCGAACCCATGGCGGAATTTGCGCCGGCGAAAGATGGATCTACGACGGCGATGAACCCATCGCACAATTGTGCGACGCCATAGTCGAGCAACCCGAGCAGAACTTACGCTATTTCAACCAGATCCTCAAGCCGATTGAACTGCGCAATTTACGACTAAAGCCCGGCGGACGCCCACTCGTAGCAGGTGTCCAACTCTATTGGAAACTCGGCTCGATCGCCACGACCCAATTGCACTCGGTCGATATCGCCGGGCAAGACACAGAGAGGCTGATTCTGACCGTCGTAACCCGTTCGCCCGAAGGGGTCGCAACCTCGCGGCGGATAATCGAAATTTGCTACGACAACCAACTCGAATCTTATAGCTACGACTTCAAGGCCCATCTCGACATCCACAGCCCCGAAGTCTTTGATAACCCTCGCGACTTAGGCGATGGCCAACATCTGCAATTCGAGTACTGCGACCCCTGGTATTGCGATATTCCCGGCCCGGTCGCCTCTTTTGAAGGCATGTGGCAAAAACGTTTTTCGCATCTATTGGCCGAGCCGGCCGATGGATCCGCCTGGCAGATGCCGCTAAACCATATGGCTACCAACATCGCCAGCCCGCAGGCTTTCGCCGATGGCGGCATGTTTGTGCTCGGATACGATCCGGGCAACAACCCAGCCTTCGAGTTTTTCGGCGACACCGCCGCGCGCACTTCGGCCTCCGTGTGCAACTGGGGTTACGATATCCATTTGGCTGCCCGCTATAGCCGCGACGAACTCTACCGCCCCATATGCCCCGAATTCCGCATCGGCCTATGCCCAGACGAAAAAGTGCAGCACTTAATGAAAGAGGCCGCAGCTATCCCGCCGGTCGAATTCGCCGGTTTTAGCGAACTGCCCATCTACGAGCGCTCTACCAGTTTCGCCCGCGGTATGCACCTTAACGAGCCAAGTCCCGGTCCGATCGACCCCTGGCCGTGGCTGCCGTATGGCAAGGGAACCGAATGGTGTAGAGCCGAGGGACGCTGGGACGATTTTTCGCTTAAGATCAGCAAAGAAACGGGCGGTGCAAGCGAGTGGATCATGGACCGCGAAGGCGACGGCGCCTGGCTCGAACGCTGGCAACAGGATACCGGCTACCGCATCAGTTGCTACATAAAGACCGCCGATGTTCTCGGACGCGGCTCTTTCCTCGCCGTGCGCTGGATCGTCTACAACGGTCCGGAGAACCACCCCTTTAGCTACTCGCAGAAGTTCGTCGGGTCTCATGAATGGACCCGCGTCCAGGTCGAACTACTTGGACCACCACCCTCCACCAGTTCGATCTGCATCGTCTTGCGACAGGACGGCAGCGGCACCACCCATTTCGACGATCTCGAGGTCGAACTTTTATAGGAGTTTATCTTGTACGATTCTATTATAGAAAAAGGCGTGATCATTGACGGTAGTCGCACCCCCCGCTTCCAAGGCGATATCGGCATCCGTGGCGACCGCATCACCGCCCTCGGCGATCTCTCCGCCGCTCAATCGACCCAACGCATAGATGCCACAAATAAAATCGTCGCGCCCGGTTTTGTCGACGTGCATAACCACTCGGACGGCTGGTTGCTGAAAACGGAGAATTTCCTACCCAAGACCATGCAGGGCTTTACTACTGAGGTCATCATGGCCGACGGCATCTCCTACGCGCCAGTCGACGCCGATACTCGCGCACACTGGATCTACTACATGCGCGCCCTCAACGGCTTGCAACAGAACGATTACCAGGGCTGGGAAAGTCTGGCCGATTATATGCAGTTGCTTGACGGCCGCACTGCGCAAAACGCCATCACCCACATTCCCTATGCCCACTTGCGGTCGATGGCCTGCGGCTGGGACCGCCGAGTCGTAGACGATGTACAGATGGAGGAGATTTGCCGAGGGGTCGAACGCGGCATGGCCGAGGGGGCCGTCGGCCTTTCCACCGGACTTGACTACATATCTGAATGCTTCGCCACCACCGATGAACTAGTTGAAGTGTGCAGGGCAATGTCGGCGCAAAAGGGGCTCTACGTCACCCACGTGCGCTATAAAAAGGGGACCTTGACCGCGGTGGAAGAAGCGGTCGAAATTGGCCGGCGGGCCAATGTGCCCGTGCATATCTCCCATTTCAAAGGCACTACTCAACAACAGATTGACGAACTGCTCACCTATGTCGACGAGGTAGCGGTCAACGAGGTCGACTTCAGTTTCGACGTCTATCCCTATTTGCCCGGTTCGACAATGCTCAACTATATGCTGCCCTACGAAGTGTGGGAAGACGGTCCGTTGGGCGTATTGAACAAACTCAACGACCCGGGTATTCGCCGGCGCTTCGCCCGTTCCCTCGCCCATTATACCAATCCGTTGCACATGATCAACATCGCCTGGCTGCCGGGCAGCGATAACGCCCGTTTTATCGGGCGGACGCTCGGCGAATATGTCGAAGAATCCGGTGCACAACCCGCGGACGCGCTATGCGATCTGTTGATAGAGGAGAATCTTGCGGTGCTGCTGGTCTTCCATCACGGCGATGATGCACTAGTGCACGACTTTTTGGCGCACGAAAAATACATGATGGGGAGCGACGGCATCTACTTTCCCAATGGGGCTGTACACCCGCGGATCTACGGATCGGCCGCCCGCATCCTCGGCCCCTGCGTACGCGATCATAAGCTATTCTCGCTGGAAGATGCCGTCTACAAATTGAGCAGCTACCCCGCCGAGCGGTTTGGGCTAAGTGAACGCGGCAAAATTGCTGAGGACTACTATGCAGACCTTGTAGTTTTCGACGCAGATACAGTCGAGGACCGCGCAACCTACCAAGATCCGCACCAGTACTCGGTCGGTGTAGAGCAAGTGTTGGTCAACGGGGTCCCGGTTATCCACAATGGCGACGCGAACGAAGACCTCACTGCACCCTATCCCGGCCGCTACTTGAAATTCAACGCCTAAGGCAAACGATCGCGTCAGAATGTATCGACGGGGCCGCCATTCCAAAATTCGGCGGTTTCCCCTTTGGGATTAACTGCACTAGCCGAATGCTGGTCGATTTTCAGCCAAATTACCTTGTCGACATAAGTCCAACACCAGAGGCAGTTAACCTTGGGATCCAACACCCAAACCCCGCCTTGTTCAACTAACCGCACGAGTATTCGCCCATCGGCAAAACGCCGTATCAAATAGGCTTCGACATAACCGCCTGTCGC
>JACLAC010011207.1_pt1 | contig 14217 bp, 13 predicted proteins | sample 8027881 | NCBI WGS metagenome assembly JACLAC01 (sample SAMN15725517, study PRJNA655200) | protist metagenome | isolation source: fluorescence activated cell sorting (FACS) single amplified genomes of... | place: Spain: Blaines Bay Microbial Observatory, Mediterranean Sea | collected 2016-01-19 | reverse complement strand
CGCTCACTAAACGCTCGGTTTGGATTATCGGTGGTTGCGGCGCAATGCTGGGATACATCGCGCTTTTTGCGTTTGAAGTGCAAGACGTGTCCATCCTGTCGGCCCTGACTTTCTGCAACGGCTTCTTCGGGGGTGGACTTGCGGTTATGTTCTGGTCGATGCTCCCGGATACAGTGGAGTATGGCCAACTGCGCACGGGAGTGCGTGATGACGGTATAGTCTTTGGACTCAGTCAACTCATCGCAAAGGCCGGTTCAGGTATTGGTGTAGGTTTGATCGGATTTCTGCTCAGCTTTGTTGGGTATGTCGCCGATCACGATCAGAGCGAAGAAGCATTGCAAGGCATTCGAGTGGCCGCTTTCTTAGTTCCAGCAGGATCGATCCTCTGCGCAGTGGTAATCATCAACTGGTATCCGTTAGATGCGACCCTCCACCGCCGGATCGTTGATGTTTTAACTTGGCGCCAGCTTAGATCGGATCGCTCGATAAACCCTCGTCGATTGGCCGATCGATCAATCGCAGAAACGGATGCAGGATAAGGATGATCGAGGTTGGCAGGGTGATTGAAACTATCTTGGCGGGACGATTACCGGTTGGGCCATTGTTTGTGAATCGTAAAAAAGGTTGCTATCACCGGTTTTAATTCGTTTTCGCAACGCGCTATGCCAAACTGGTGGACAAATTGGCAAAAGAAGAAGTAGCCCAGTTTGTCGAACAGTTTGCAGATCGCCCAGCGGCTGAGTCTGCGCAAATTGCTTTCGCTGGTGTGGCGAAGGTGAACGAGGTGTTTGTGCGCATGCACATGCGCCGCTGTCGAAACGTCTACAAGAGTACGTTAGCGGCCACTAGGCAATCCAGTTTGCGGCCCGGCCTGGTCCGGCGAAGCAACGGTTCGTCCTTGGTGGAGCGCTTCTGAAGAGGAGTTTCATATGCAGAATGTAGAACAATTTGCTGCGTGGGCAGATAAAAATTGCTCGGCAGATTTGCGAGGTAAGCGAGTATCGTTCGCCGGAGGTCGCCAGCAGCCGATAACAGATCCAGATTTTCGCCGGTGGTTTGATGCCTGCTTTGAACGGGGCCTGACTGTGCCTGATTGGCCGAAGACCTATGGTGGCGCTGGCCTCGGTCGAGCGGAAACCAAAGCGTTCTATCAGGCGCTCAAACAACTAAAGATACCTAATCCGCTGTCGGGCAGCGGAAAAGAAATGCTGGGTCCGATGCTGCTGGAGTTGGGTACCGAAGATCAAAAGAAGCGACACTTGCCCTCCATTGCGCGAGCCGAGACCCGGTGGTGCCAGGGATACTCAGAGCCAGGTGCAGGCTCCGACCTTGCCTCGCTGCAAACTCGGGCCGAGGACCACGGCGACTACTACCTGATTAATGGTTCTAAGATTTGGACATCCAATGCGTACATGTCCGATTGGATGTTTTGTTTAGTGCGTACCGATCCAAATGTCGTAAAGCAGGAAGGCATCAGTTTTGTGCTCTTATCCATGGACGATCCGGGTCTGACTGTTAACCAGATCGATTTGATAAATGGTGACAGTGAGTTCTGCCAAGTCTTCTTCGATAATGTCAAAGCGCTGAAGGCAGACTTAGTTGGGCGGGAGAATGATGGTTGGAGCATCGCTAAACGCCTGTTGCAGTTTGAACGCAATGCCGTAGGAGATGGCAGCTTCATACCGCGCGCGGATGGTCTAGCAACATTACTTAAGCGTTACGCACCGAACGATGTTAGCGCACGCAAGCAGGTGCTTGCGATCGAGATGCACCGTGCAGCCTATGGATTGACGGTTGCACGAACGAAAGAAGAACAGAAAAATCTCGGGGCCCCGACATTTGCGACATCGACGTTAAAGTACTTGTCGACCCAAATCGAAAGCGACAGCCTTGATACGACCGTAGCACTTATGGGGACACGTGGTCTCGGTTGGGAAGGCGATGCTTTTGACAGTGCGGAGCTTGCGGCCACCCGCAAGATGCTCCTATCGAAGGGATTTCTGATCGCCGGAGGCAGTAACGAAGTACAACTCAACGTTATCGCCAAGCGCGTGTTAGGACTGCCTGATTAGTTCAAGCACGAAATCTGCTGGCAAGCATCGTTTGATTCGGACAATAGTCTATTCTAGTAATCCTGTTAATTTTAGGATTAATAGGCTTCTTCTCCTTTAGACCAAGGTTGGTCTTAGCTCGGCATTGTCCCCACTCGTTAAACTCAGTATTCGTTAAGTTGCTACTTGAAAAGGGAATCATCAACAACGAAGACGGTTTTCGCATGGAGACATGGGACCATAAAACGACGCCCAGCCAATAAATCTTAGGCACACGCAGCTACTTCAGGCAACAGGTTTTGGAGTTCGTGGCTCGGTATACGTCCAAACATTGGTGGTTCTAGCTTCGAGTGCTGACTTGATTTTGAGTATTCTCGGATTGGGTTTGCTTGTTTTTTATCCCGACGTTTTTTATTTATTAGTACCACCTTCAGTCGACTCGTGCCCGCAAAAATCATAGATAAAATCGAATCGGTGTTGTTTCAATTTGCTTGGTTGCGCGTGATCGATTGGCAGGGTGTAAATCGGGGTGCTGCTCTTTCTAGCTATATCTGATCCCCAATGTAAAGATATGCTGAAGACACACTGACCCGAAATCAGCGCTAATAGTTGCTATCCTTGGGCCTGAATAAGTTTATACCAGCCGCAGCCGCTTCATCATGAAATCGATTTAAGCGGCGGGGCGGCGTTGCAGGTAAGTAGCGATTGCTGAATATCGCCGCCGGGAAATTTATAATGTTTGGAGGTCATCTGCCAATGACTAATAGTTGGAATCGCGAAAAAAATCAGCTGAATTCTTATTTTGAGCAGCTCGATAACGACGGTAAATCAGCTCTTCTCAGTGAAGCCGAACGTCTCCTGTTATTGCACAAGGCCCGAATAACTGAAAAACATAGCGAAGAACCTATTTGTTATTTCCCCAATCTTCGTTCAGCCGATACAGATTATCTCGATGAAGAAGAGTAACTGCGCGAACGGACTGCGCAATCATGTAAATCAAGGCTCCAATGCGGCGATCACCGTCGTGACAAAGACAACCATGCCACCATCAATACGCTGACCCTTGCAAAAGCGCTAGAGATGGCGCTGGAAAAGGCAGCAAGCCTTCACGAAAATCGACACTACCTCTGCGACCGCAGACCGGCCAGGCACCTGGCTTGTTCGTCAGCCCTGGCTTGAGTCTTGTTCTTCACGCCTCTAAAGATCTGCCAAATCCGACCGACTATGCCTCGTCCATCGTCCAGTAAAGAATATCCATCGGTATAAATTTACTTTCGATACCGGCGTCCAAAAACCTTTAATTATTGCTCTCAATCCCTGCTCGCCAACTCCTTAGGGTTCAACAAACGCGGAGCAACGATTACCGCGCCGCCGTAATTCACTTAGATAGGTTCCGTCAAATTTCATGGGACAGGCTCTGGCTGTTTGCAATCTGGGCAGGGCTCGTGCCTTTCACGTTACGGCTAGTTGTCGACATTTTGGTGCGACTCGATGCGGTGACTTATGGATTTAATTATGCATTGCAATTGCAGCATCCCAGCGAAAGCCAAGGCCTCCGGCTTGCCAAACGCCCTCGCCCAGGGGGCTAGGCCCGTAAATATCCACCCGGGGCGGCAAGCCGAAAGCGGGTTGTAGGTCCTGCACTCCTTTGACGGTGCTCCTGTGCATGATGCGCAGCCCTTGCTGCTCCGCCGGCAAATGCGCCTCAGGAGCTGCACGATGGGCGACCGCGAGGTTGTCGATGAACAGGCAGTCGTTCTCTTCATACTCGTACTCAGCCGTATAACCTTGCTCTAGACCCGCGTTGAGTAGTTCGTTGTATTGGTAGCATAGTTGCGTCAGCTCGACTGCATTTAACAGCCTAAACCCATCGAGATTCGATAATTTTTCGATTACTGCACCGGTCATACCGAGATGCAACCAAACGCTCGGGCGCTTCGTGATGGGGTGCTGGTGAACGACAGGATGGATAACTCCGGTAGTGGAATTTACCGAAGACAAGCGGCCCCAATATTCTTGTTGCGCTGGTTCCAGTGCATCAAAAGCCGCTGCTTGGTGGGCGAAGTAGGTACCTGCGCCGTTTTCAGCTGGTCTGATTATGTGATACCCCGCGTGCGAAAACGTATCGGTGTTGAAGCTGCCATCATTGTGCCATTGCGGCCCGACGCCCAGGATCCCATGATGTTCATCGTTGGAAAGGCGGAAAATATGGGGGTTATGATCGGGCGTCGCCGGATGTATCCCGTGGGTGCTGTGCAAAGCCTTGCCACCCCACCAGCAGCTCGCTCGAAGAAAGTCGTTTGGGTCCAGGCCGGTGGAATTTTTGAAAACGATAAAGCCGCGAGTCGCCATGGTGTGCTCGAGCGCATTGATGACCGGCTGAGGGGGTGGCATCGCACTGGACAAATCAAGCGACCATACAGCCGCGCCGACCGGCATCAGTGGCCGCAATGTCGCCCCGAAGTCGCTCACAATAGACACATTTTTTTGGTCCAGAGGTGGTACCTTTTGAGCATCAGTAGGCAATGTTCGCTTCCTCAAAGTCCGGATAAAATTTTGATGGCTAAAGGTTTTGGTTGGAACAGAGCCTGTTGCATGTTGTCGGAGGCAGCAGCTTTCTGCAGGTGCGGCCTAGACACATCTATCGATACGATTGAGTTAATGTTGCTGGACTGCTTTAGCATCTTTTGCTCGTTCACCGAATTCATTGCGCTTTGCTCGACCCGAGACACATTAAAGCACTTCGATGAGACATTAGCCTTCGAGAGATTTTTTGCATCACCGCGCGATTCCGTCGCATACGTACTTGCGGCTTACCCTTGCAAGAAGTACCAAGTATCGCTTTCGTACTCGTCGTCCTATATCTCATGAGGTACGCACTAGTGAATAAGCGCCGCCACCAAACCAATCTGAGTTGGCCTGCTGCAACTTTCGGTTTGCAAGCGGCTAACTTTTGCCTAGCGCAAACCAGCACCGTGCAGCGGTCAACTATTCAATCACCCGATCCGCCCAAGGCAGCCGGTCTTCTTCGCCGCCGAAGGTATCAGGATCGAAGACTAAGTCGAAGTATGGCCTGTCTGGATCAGGCCCTAAGCGCCAGTTAGCGAGAAAATCGCTCAATTCACCAACCTTATCAGGGCGTGCCTGAGCTAAATTATTGCGCTCCAACGCATCTTCAATGACGTTAAATAGCTTCGTGTTTTTTCGATCAGCGAACTTATACCGCCAACGATAGACCGCAACATCTGAAAAATATCAGACACTGCATAATCAGGGCTTGATTCTGGTTCTCTTAACAGCGTCCGCCAGTGACTCCGGCCGGCGAGATCGTCAGTAATCCCATCTTCCTCACCGATCGCTTGCACAATCGTGGGCAATACGTCAGAGACTGTGATTGGTTGCTCAATGCGATTGTCACGCCCGGTATACAGATGCTTCCAATTGTCCCAGCCACCAGATCGCTGCAGGTACACGCACAAGACCCTCTTTAACTTCTGCCTTGCCAGCCGGCAACGGACTGTTGTCCTCGGCTGAGTCAGTTGCACTTGTCGCAATGAATTCTAGGCCCGGGATGAGGGCAAGCGCAGGCTTACCAAACCATATGCGAATAGCGAGGCCCAGCACATCGCGGCCTGTGTGAGCTTCGGGGTCCGAACCCGCGGGGACCAAAACGCGGTTGTCGCTAAAAAAGTACTACCGTGTTCTGCAACATGCCGTGCTCTTCATACGAGAGCAGAATTCTGCCAATGGCCTGATCCATCTCATCGACCATCGCGGCATGGTCACGTCGATTCCAATTTCCAACATCTGCATAGCGAGCGATCGTGCTAAGCGTTTTTATTGATCGCTCTAAACAGCCCTATGCTGACAGGAGAGACCCGTCATTAATCCCGCCCGCGTTGGACGACAAGAAGGCTGAACGTAAAAGGTCGAGCTCTAGACCAGAATGAGCAATGCGATCAATATTTTGGTTGTGTATGTTACTGCCGTGATAGCCGACATCATTCCAACCTAAATCGTCTGTCCACAAAATTAAAACATTAGGTTTATCGTGTACTTCAGAAGCAGCCATAGACCCGGTTGAACTCGCCAGTACAGACAGGAGCAAGATAGTGATCGTCCGCAATCGCAACCCACCGCTATTCAAAGCTCATACCGCTGTAACCGTTGCCCGCTACGGTGTCGCACTTTTCACGATAGGCCGGTGCCCCAGCCGCATAGAGCAGGAAGTTTCTCGTCTGCCTACCCGGGATATTGGAATTTATGCCATTGAACCAGCTATCCACCTTCGTCAGCAGCATCCGCTCAGCACTTTGATAGACATGTTCGGTCCACTCCTCTTCCGCCGCCAATGTTGCGTCTACGGTTGCCAGACCTTTGGCGGTCATAAAATCGACCAGATCACTCACCCATTCGACATTTTGTTCGATGCACCGCGGGATATTGCAGAACGAGGCAGCATTGTGCGGCCCAACAAGCATGAACAAATTTGGGAATCCACTGACTTGCATACCGAGATGCGTGCGCGGTCCGTTTACCCACTTATCAGCTAAGGTCTGATCGTTAACGCCACGAATGTCGAGACGGTTAAACCCACCCACAACGGCGTCAAAACCGGTCGCATAGATGATCATGTCAAAAGGCAAATCTTCAACACTTGTCGCAATACCCGTTTCGTTGATGCGAGTGATGGGCGTTTCGTTAAGATCGACCAGCGTGACGTTATCTTGGTTGTAGACCTCATAGTAGTTAGTCTCCATGGGCACACGACGCAAACCAAATCCGTGGTTGGTCGGAATCAGTTTCTCTGCCGTAACTGGATCATCCACCCGTTCGCGGATTTTGTCAGCCACGAATTCAGAGATCGTGGCATTCGCTTTTTCGTCTACAAGCAGGTCCCGGAAATTACCCATCCAAATCCCGAATCCCGGCTCACCATATAGTTTCTCATAGACCTCATCCCGCTCTTCTTTGCTCAAATCTAAGGCGTTACGAGCATCCGCAGTATGCATAAAGGCGCCATGAGAGGCCCTACAGAGCGCAAACACTTCTGCATAGCGAGCATGAATCTCCGATTGTTCGGAGTCCGCAATTGGACTGTTATTCAACGGCGCGCACCAATTTGGATTTCGCTGGAAAACGGTTAATTTCCCAGCTGTTTTGGCGACTTCTTGAATGAGCTGAACCGCCGTGGCGCCCGTGCCGATCACCGCAACGCGCTTGCCCTCAAATTTAACCGCCTGCTGCGGCCAATACCCCGTGTGGAATGCCTCCCCGGAAAAATCATCGACGCCATCAATGTTCGGCATGGTTGGCACGGAGAGCGGCCCAATGGCAGTAATCAGAAACCTTGATTGCGCTAACTCGCCTTCATTGGTAAGGACAGTCCAGCGTTTCGAGCCTTCATCGAATCTCGCACCTTGGATATACGTGTTGAACCGAATGTCCGTTCGCAGCTCGAGCTTATCCGCGACGAAATTCACGTAGCGCAGCGTCTCCGGTTGCGCAGCAAAGTGCTCACTCCAATTCCATTCATCGAGCAAGTCCTGGGAAAAGGCATAGTGATAGCTATAGCTCTCGGAATCGAAACGAGCGCCCGGGTAACGGTTCCAATACCAGGTCCCACCAACACCATCACCCGCTTCATAAACTCGAGCGTTGAGACCGAGCTGACGAAGTTTGTGCAATTGGTATAAACCAGATATCCCCGCACCAATAATCACTGCATCGAACGTTTCAGTCATGTCTTACTTCACTTCTATCTATTAACTATGCTCGTCTAACTATGCTCGGCGCCGTCCATCGCTATAAACAAGATCGGAACAACAAATCGTACACGCCGCCCTCATCACGCATGGATTAACGTCTCAAGGGGCTAGTTTACCGACAAGTGCGTCATTGATCGCTTTCTGGCCTAGCTGCAACCCAGCTTCATACCGTCCGAATACAAAATGTTTATTCACCCCGGCGGTAAAACCTTTTTGAATATTCTCGCCAATCGCAAAATCCTCATCGAACACCGCGCGTACCACGTTGAAATTAGCCTCCCAATATTTCTTCGTTTTCTCATTCACCGGCTGTTCTGGTACGAGCATCATGCACTTAAAGACGCAACTACCGGGCCCGGTTGGGATAATCGTATGGATATACACATGATCAGTCATAACCTGTACGAAATTGCAGGGAAACAAATAGTTTTGCGACATGAAGTTTGCTCTGTAATCCAACATATCTGCAGGCTGGTCGCGGAGATCCGCTATGCGCGCCAACGGCACTGCATGGCGCACGTGGGGGTATTGGTCCAGAAAGACTGACTGGTTATCTAGATAGGTCGAACAGGCTGTGCGCTTGTGCGCCGAACAAAAGTGATAGGACTCCTGAAAGCCTTCTAGCGCGAGCCGCCAGCTCATGTCCGTCGCGATGCTCCACTCCCGGTAGATGACATGCGCTGCCAAGTCGAGTGATTGCAACTGTTCCGCCATGGGCGCAAGCCACGCATCGATATCAATCTCATCCTCACAAGCTTCGGGTCGCACCCAGATTAGGCCAAAGCGCTCAAACGCCGGCAGTTCGAGCAAACCCCGCGAAGATTTGTCCAACTCCGGAAATCCAGCAGGTTGCGGCACACCACGTAAAGCGCCATCCAAATCATAAGTCCAGCTGTGATAAGGGCAGGCGAAGGTATTGGCTTTGCCACAAGCTTCATTGACCACTCGCGCACCCCGATGGCGGCAAACGTTAGCGAACGCTTTAACTTCGCCCGCCCGATTGCGGGTGACAAGTATGGGTATGCCGGTGTCATCATGCGTCAGATATGTTCCAGGGCCGTTCAGCTGCGTTGCATGCCCAACAATGATTGGAAACTTGCGAAACAACACATCAACTTCCAACTGATACCGGTCAAGGTCCGTATAGTGAACAACAGGATTTAGCATGACGTCATCTTCCATATGCGTCTCACCTGTTTCACAGAACGCCATAACCGTCCTGATGATTTCAGTTTCTTCTGCGCTGTTGGCCATTTGACTATGTTCCACATATTCGATGCCCTGATTACACAAGCCCTGCGGGAATTACACAACTCATAAAATCGGAATCCGAATACGCTTTTACTCAGCGCTAGAATAAGCGGGGTACCCATTCAGGCAGAAGAGGCATATCTCCGACAACCGCGGCACAATGCTTCCCGCCGGTTGAACCACAGCGCCTCTAGAGTTACCGATCAACTCAACAGAAAGCCCTGACCACACAACCATATGAAGATTGACCGAAAACAGAACGCGCTATAGTCAGTGGTATCGTGACGGCTGATGAGTCTCGTGACGGAATCATGAACGTTGATCGCGCAACAGCCTGCGCCACCACCTCGAACCGCCATGAGCACAAAGTGAGACCAGCCCTCTTCTCTTTCCCGCAAGTCTTGTTCTGGCTCTTGACGGGAACTGGAGCTTGCAGGGCCGGAGAGAGATTTTTGCAGGCTAAATTCTTCTCACGATCGCAGTTAATTTAAACATCGTTGTGATAGCTTAATACTTTTCTAGCGCCAAAAATAAGGGCACATGCATGCGCAGGCTTCGAACCACTCTGCTACTCCTGGCGGCAACAGGCATCTCGCCCGCACTCGCCGGCCCGGACTCGGCTAAAGACCAGATCGAAAAACTCTACGCTGATTACAGGGTCGCTGTTGAGAACGCGGATATCGGAGCCTATGCGGATGCGCTGCATCCGAACGTACGACTGCTGCCACCTGGCGCAGCGGCCATCGTGGGCGCCAACAACTATGCAGGGTTTTTAAAACCGGTCTTCGCAGCGGCCAGCTACGACATTGAGATCATTGAACCGCCTGTTATTGAAATTTTAGGGGAAACCGCCACTGCCGAGTACATCTACGGCATCAACCTAGCATTGAAAAACCCCAGCGAAGGTATCACTGAACCAGGTGCCCTGACCGACGCGCGCACCGTATCGCGTTACTTTGATGTGTTACGCAAGCTGGAGAACGGTAAGTGGGCAATTTGGCGTCATACTTGGAGCGTCGTTACCGAATAATCGGACCCGGCCCTAATTTCTACAAATCCGCCAACCGCCCTGGATTTTGCCGGGCGAGAATCGGACGCACCATGCGCCCGAAGCGTTCCGCCTCCGCATCGTGCAAGAAACCTGAGAGACAAAACGAATCGCAGCCTGCATCGATAAACAACTGCAGCGTATCGGCACACTGTTGTGGATCTCCTACCACGGCAATACCCGCACCTGGTCTAAAACGGGTTAATCCAGTCCATAAATGGGGCGCTATCCACAGTCCATTCTCTGCAGCGAGCTGCTGCACACGTTGGTTGGCTTTAGAGCTGGCGGTCATCCGTTTTAATCCCTCTCTTTGCGCTTCTGGAATATTGCGTATCAAACAATCTGCTGCTTCCAGAGCGTCCTGTTCAGACTCTCTGCAAATAATTTGCAGTCGCATACCAAAACCAATTGCGTGCTCACGCCCATGAGTCGCTGCACGTGCTCGAATATCCGCAATGTTCTGTGCAATCCGCGCAGGTGTATCGCCCCAAAAAAGGTGAACATCCGAATGTTTTGCAGACAGATCCCACGCCGCTTCAGACCCACCACCAAGAAAGAATCGCGGATAGGGTTGCTGCAACGGCTTCGGACTGATGCGCGCTCCGTCAATATGATGATAGACGCCTTCAAAGTGGACCGGACCATCGGTCGTCCAGAGCGCCTTCATAATCTCAACTTCCTCTTCCATCAAGGCATACCGATCTTCTTTGTTGAACTTCACCCCTTCTGCCAGGATTTCCCGGTCAGCCTGTCCGGCGATTAAATTGACACAAATTCTCCCGCCACTCATCTGATCAAATGTCGCGATCATTTTTGCCAGCAAAACCGGATTCACATAGCCAGGGCGAGCAGCAATTAGTGGCGCGATCTTGTTCGTCTGCGCAGCGATAAACGCACCTGTGACATAGGCTTCCCAACACTCGTTAGCAACCGGAACCAATAAGTACTCAAACCCTGCCGCTTCCGCGGCGTCAACAACACGGGCAAAAAACTCCGGACTACTGTCCACACTGGCATCTGCCACCCCAAAAGCTGTGCTATCCCCAGCGGTTGGCAGGAACCAGCCGAGTTCAATCGGTTGAGAGTTCGTCATAAATTCGCCTGCGTCACTGTAGGGGTAAGAAATTAACGTACCACATCCAACTTAAAGAGCTCATCGATCTCAGACACCGACAAGCCATGGTCCGCTAAAACCTCTCTCGTATGCTCACCACGGCGCGGCGCAACACCTTGGATACCCGCAGGCGTGGCTGAAAACCTTGCGGCTGGTCGTGCTTGTCGCACGCGCCCGAGCCCGGGTTGCTCAAATTCTTCGATGAGTTCATTCACGACAATCTGTTCATGTGTGAGCAGCTCTTTACGCGTTAATACCGGCGCGCTGGGCACTTGGTTTTCATCCATAACTTTCAGCCAATGAGCGCTCGGCTTTTGCCGAATCACCTCTGCCGTCAGCTTGAGGCGTTCGGTCTTGTTCTTAACTCGTCCTGACGCGGTATTAAATCGTTCATCCAACAGCCAAGCCTCGCGATCCAACGCCTTGCACATGCCCGTCCATTCTGAATCCGATACGGCGCCAGCCGTCAGGTACCCATCAGAAGTTTCAAAGATAAGGTCCTGTGTCGGTTGCCCAGACGGCTTATCCTCATCACCAATACGAGTAAACCCAGACATCCCCTCTGCCCAAACCAACGCGATCATCGCGTCGATCATCGCAACCTCCACGTGTTGACCTTCGCCGGTCGTCGCGCGCGACAGCAGCGCTGCAGTGATTGCCTGTGCGGCCGTCAACGCGGTTGTTTTGTCCGGAATCACCGTCCTGATCATCTTCGGCCGCCCCGTATCGCGGTCTCGTTGAATGTCTGCGAGGCCAGACAAAGACTGAATCACTGGATCATAGACACGCTTGTGTGCATAGGGTCCAACGGGTCCAAACCCAGAAATGGAGCAATAGACGAGTCTCGGGTTAATGTCCTTTATCACCTCGTATCCAAGACCCATACGATCCACTGCTCCCGGCCGATAGTTCTGAATTAAGACATCAGCACTGGCCGCAATCGACTTGACGAGGTCAACGCCCCGATCAGTTTTAAGATCAACGGACAAGCCTTTTTTGCCGCGGTTGCCCGCTATGAAGCCTGAGGATACGCCTGCACTATCCCCCGCCATCTGGCGGACGATGTCTCCTGCAAAGGACTCAATCTTGATCACCTGCGCACCCTGATCGGCTAAATAGCCTGCCGCCAGAGGTCCCGAAAGTACGGCGGACAAATCAACGACTTTGATGTTCGACAGGGGTCCATTGCGGTGAAATTCTGTTGTGTTTGTCATGTCTAACCTCCGATGACCTGCACTAATCTAAGGCTGTCAGTGCGTTATAACGAAAAAGTTTGTCCATTGTCCGGTGCCCAGCCACGCGCAACGCTCGATTTCGAGCCCAGGCCTGGAGTCCCGACAAATGGAACAATTTAGCATTACGTCGAGAACCAATTTGAATACTAGCAGTTCTACCTTTACGCAGGGCCTCGTATCGTGCGAGCGCTGCCGGAACGCTATCAATTTTTGCCAGGCAGGCAGACAACACGGCCCCGTCTTCAATCGACATCGCTGCGCCCTGCGCCATAAACGGCAATGTCGGATGGCAGGCATCACCGAGCAATGAAACCCGACCTTTACCCCACATCGGCATCGGTTCGCGATCGAACAACGCCCATTTGAAGAGCGTGTCCGTGGCCATATTGTCTATGAGTTGTTGAATAGCGCTATTCCAGCCTGAAAAATCCGATTTGAGTTCATCAATGTCACCGGCTTCAGTCCACGACTCTAATTCCCACCCCACTTTTTCAACTACACAGACACAATTAATAAGATCACCACCGCGCACATAATAATGCACAAAATGTTTGCCTGGTCCCCACCAAGCGGTGGACATGGGGCGAACAAAATGCTCGGGGAGTTTGTCCCTCGGTACTAACGCCCGCCAGGCGATATTGCCTGTAAAACGTGGATTCTCTCTTCCCCACAGTTGTGTGCGTACCATCGAGCGTATGCCATCGGCACCGATGAGGACATCGCCCACATGCTGATGCTCGCCCACACACACTAGGACCTCGTCACCTTCCTGCCGGAACTCGTCTACCCGGGCGTTTGTGCAGATCGTGATATTTGCGTGCGCGCGCGCCGCCGCAGCGAGAATGCTGATCAGATCACCGCGATGAATATGGTAATAGGGGGCGCCGTAGTTATTGACCACCTCTTCCCCCAGCGAACTCTCGCTGATTATGCGACCTGACCGCCAATGCCTAAACTGCGTACCCTCCGGTAAAAACGCCACTTTACCCAGCGCATCCGCCAAGCCGATATGGTGTAAAACTCGAGCACAATTTGGCGATAGTTGGATGCCAGCCCCGGCTTCGCCCAAATCGTCCGATTGCTCAAAAACAGTGATCGCAAAGCCCTTCTGCGCGAGATTCAACGACGCTGTGAGCCCACCGATTCCACCCCCGATCACTAGAACTCGGTTCCCCATCCTCATCACACCCGACTAGGTTTGCACCACCACTCCGGCAACATCAGAAAGTACGTTCATGAATGCCCCTTCCCCGCAGCATTTCACGATGCTATGGGAGGCCATTTTGTGGGACCAATACTTTATCTCGTCGCTCACTCTACCCGACCACCACTCAAGACATCAAAATCAGCGTTCGTCGGCTGAGGGCGCGTTAAACGTGTTCATATTCGCGCTACACAGTCGACGGAAGCGGCCTCTGGTGCTTATGCAAATACCGCGACTTCAGTCCGATCCCGGCGCTGCTGTGGTTCGCCTTTAAAGTATAAGGGGTTAAGCCTATTTACCCTAGCAACACGCTACGAAACACACGCTACGAAACACACGCTACGAAACACACGCTACGAAACATTAGTTACCGGTAAACTGCGGTGACCTCTTCTCCGCAAAAGCACGAACGGCTTCTTTGTGGTCTTGCGTGGTCCGCGCCTTTAAAAGACGATCCGCTTCGCGATCAATTGCGGTCGCATGATTAACCGACAGGGCTTCATCTAAGTTGTCTTTGATGTAGCTGTAGGCAACCGTCGGACCTTG
>JACLAC010015468.1_pt1 | contig 14226 bp, 16 predicted proteins | sample 8027881 | NCBI WGS metagenome assembly JACLAC01 (sample SAMN15725517, study PRJNA655200) | protist metagenome | isolation source: fluorescence activated cell sorting (FACS) single amplified genomes of... | place: Spain: Blaines Bay Microbial Observatory, Mediterranean Sea | collected 2016-01-19 | reverse complement strand
GACATCCATTATTGGTGTCGAAGTTAGTGTGACGAATGTGATATGATGAAAATGAGTTAGTGTAAGGTCCGTGGAAGGTCCGTGCAAGGGCTTGTGTGAAGTCTGTGTCCACACGGACCTCCACACGGACCTGCACAATAGCCAGCACACCAATAATTTACCCCCCGACACGGACCTCCACACCAGCTTCCACCAACTACAACACAAAATCTTAACCAATCATACACCAAATTCACACAAACTTCACACAAACCACATTATTAGTGTATAATTAGTGTAAATCCGTGTCAACTCCGTGTAAAGTTTGTGTGGTAGTCCGTGTCAAGCTAGTGAGCGTATTATTGTCAACGTTCTATTTTTACAATAATATATATTACAGATAGAGAGGATTGTTGATTCTGGGATCTTGTTCTTGAATACTTAATAAAGATACTGAAACTTGATTCTTGAATCTTGTTGTTGCCAATGAAAATTATATCGATCTAATAAAAGCTATTTACGACGACGAACGACAATTATGCTCTTCCTATTCCCGAGCATATAATATAACGACTGGCTTCGGATCGAGGAAAACAGAAATATTCTCGGACAACACATTACCCATCAGCATATCAGCTCATCATTTATTCACTTATTTTATAGTTATACCTTCAGTACTTGTACTAGAAAAAAAAGTTCGTTCAGAATCAGATGCAAATCATGTTTCATACAAAGCTCTGCATTTGCAGAATGTGTCTCCCAATGGCGTTCTGTTTTTTATCGATTAAGTAAGGCAACAACAACCAGGCTTCAATATTTATAGTCTTCCTACTCATCTATTAATCCACTTCCGAGCTTGCGCTTGCGCTAACGCTACTTACGCGTACGCTTACAGGAAGCTCCCGTTAAGCTTACAGGAAGCTCCCGTTGGGCACCACCACCGCCTCTACGTCCGGCGAAAACACCCTACTACGCCATTGCGTTCAGCTTGCCGCTGGGGGGCGGCAGCAGCTTCACCGCGAACCGAGGTAGATCGTCGTAACTACTAGAACGGGCCCTCACTAGAGGATGGATATGCGGATGGGCTCGGTGACGATGGGCACGCGCGGGCCGGTCTTCAGACCGGGCAAGGACATGCGCGATATGCCGTCTCTGATATGCCCCATGAAGGGCTGGTACATCTCGTTGCCTGGATTTGAGTGAAGGCGCGTTTGTCAGCAGGACAATAAATCATACTAGTGATGATGACGAAAGAACAGTTGAGAGTGAGAGTGAGAGAAGCGAAACACTCAATGTTTTGTTTTCAAATTTAATCTCAATAAAATCAAAAATGTCAGATTGTCAAGGTCAAGGTCAACAATATCAATACTAGACCTCTCACCCTCCTGTGTCTTGTGCTTGGTCAGCTTCATGTTCGGTTTGTACACTTTGACAAACGGCTACTGGGACTCCATCTGGGTGTCGGCTTCGCCGCCAAAAGACTTCGGCTCCTTCTTCCCCGTCACGGTGTTTTTCGGGTCCTAGCTTGTGCCCGCGAAGTTCATTCACTGTTCGTTGATGGTCGGGTTCTGCTGCACGTCCCCTCACATATATCAGTGCTCCTTGTAGCCCATATAGTAGTGGCCCCACCCGGGCGGCCACCTGCGAGCAAGAGAGTGTTGGATTGGAGTGGGGGAAATGAAGACGAAAGCAAGAGAGTGAAGGAGTGTTGGAGTGGGAGAAAGTACTAGAGAGTTCGAGTGCGACGATAGACATAGACTACTTTTACTTACTATAGACATAGTAGAGCGATATATTTTATTGAAGAGAGAAAATTGAAGAAAATGAATGTAGTAAAAGTAATAGTAATTCTAATCAGTAATAAAGTAGCTACTAGTGGTTCTGGACGTCCACCAAGCGTAGACGTAGTCATAGCAACTGCCGTTGCGGCCCGGGTCCATGAAACAACTCACGGAAACCGCCACTTGCCGTTGCGGCCCTGGTCCATGAACCCGTTGGACCACTGGTCGTACGACAGAAAGTCGTGGAACTCGTCGCCGCTGCGCTGCTTCATGAACCATTGTTGATCCGTCTGACCGGCAAAATCCATCTGCAGCCGTTTGTCGGATGGGCCGGGGGCCTGGCGAGGAATAGATTTTTTTTTTTTCGATTGAGTAAAAAAGTATCAAAACACACCAACCGATCTTTAACATCAAATATACTAGTACGCATCATTTTTAACATCAACTTAATACACATTGTAATCGTCATCATCATCGTCTTCGACCAAAAACAAAAACAGACAACAGGCAAGCCGACTCTGAAAGGCTAAGGCTTTGACTCGTACTCATATTATTATTTATCCAACTCTAACATCAATTATAATATAAAAATAAATATAGCAATTTTCATTCTCACCTCCACGCGCCCGTAGCCCGCGTCGCCCAGCACCTTAACGTGCGGTTTGGGGCCGGTTTTGTGCCCCATGAACGTGATGTTCAACGGCAAGCTTCTTTGGTTGCCAAGTCGCACGATGTCGAAGCTCTGGGGCATGTTGTGGATGTTGTGCTTGATGGCGTGCAGATTCTTGTACCCGTTGCAGTTCTCCAGCATGTCGGAGAGAGACGTGGGCGCCGATGCTGAACAGCATGAGCCTGAGGGCTCCTAGTCCTCCTCGCATCACCGATTTTCTTTTATATCACACGAGCTCTTCAACTACTCCTGATTGAGCATGCAGATCGCAAAGTCGGCGCCCTGATTTCGCACTTGTGTACCCAACCCGCCCAATATGAAGGAAGTCTAAGTATTAGTCTTGGTCTTAAACTTTCTTGTACTTGTTTATGTTAGCCTTTACAAAGGTATGGGTACAGGAGCAGGCACTAGTCCATGCAAAACATCATACGACGAGCTGATCGACGATGCGGCCGATATCGATGAGGACGACGAGCTGAGAGGCGACGGCCTGAGCGCATGGGCCATACCTTCTTGACCGTGAGCGCCGAGCACTGCGTCTACGCTAAGGCTAACGTAAGTAACCATGATGTAGATATTGATCTCGATATAATTATTTCCTATCACTATTAACTCAGCTTAAAAGTTAGTGTTAAACTGCGTTTCTACTTCTATTTCTCTATACGATGGACTAGAACTTTAATAAATCCAAACTAACAGATTAGCTTTTTCATTTTAATTTAAAACTAAAAAACAAATCATAATTAAGTAAAAGTAAAACTATTGCTCCTGTTTCTTGAGTTTAGTAGATCAAGGCTTATATAATGAGTTTGGGCATTCCTTGTCAATTATAGCTATTGTACTGCTAGAAATGCGATACTTTACCTAGTAGTAGTATGCAGCTGCTGCTGCAACATTCCCGATAAATAGCTAATTCGAGCTCTCTCTCAGATAAGAATAACGATATGGTAACTATCTATATATGTCAATTAAAGTGTTAATCTTAAACTTAAGACACTCGTGGCCACAGTCAGACCACTCACACATACACAATCCACTATTCGTATTATAATCAGAATTTTAATTCAAAAATTCCAAGAGCAGCAATTAATTTTTATCAAATTACAGTTACAGTTACAGTTATCTGTTGAGCACTCACCCATGTGCCCAACGTGTTCTAATGCAGGCATAAGTCTTCATATTGCGTAGATAGGACACCCATGTTTCCCTTTTATCTACAGGACAGAAGAGAGATGCAGAGCGCATTGCTCTGTAGAGCTCTTCGTGATGATACTGTCGGATACACGCAACAGTACTGTCCCAACCGCCATACTTTTACAGATCGCCGGCGAACCCCCCAGTAGAGCATGCACAAGGATCAACACCAGATACACCTCCTATGCCGACCGCGGCTGCCGCAAAGGCAGCTACGTGGCTCGCATGGCCGGCAAGAGAGGGCTCAGGGCTCAGGGATGTTCAGCGTTAGGGCTAAGGCACAAGAGCTGAGAAGGATTTCTCATATGCGCCAAAGCATGGTTGCAATAATCACTAGACACTCAAGCTGGGCTCATACGACGATTGGATCTGATGAGGGGTCAGATTTGCGCAGTCGTATTTCGAACTCCGAGACGATTGTTCACAAACCTGAGACGGTTCCTTGGAAGGCCAGGCATGTGGCGCGCTTCCCGTACTGCGTCACTCGCGATTAATGTGAGTTTATCAGCTGTGCGGGCATATTATCATCGGCAGGAAGAAGCTGAAAGGTGTGGTGTGAGCCTGTGCGCCCAGGCTCGCTCGCCCGGTCGGTATAGTGTCACCGCCGAGGGCCCTGAGATTTCGCTCAGGGGGCATCAGGTCGTCGTCCCGATGCATTAGGGGTGTCCTACCAATCCTGGGGACAGTGCATTCTCGCCGGGTGTCCGGAAGGCGTTTAGCGCGGTAGGCTCGCACGCAGTCCACCGACCGTTTGTTAGCGGGATTCAGTTTCACTCCTTAGAAGCAGCGTCGGTAAGCTCGCAACACGCCTCGGAGGCTCGTCCATGGCAGTGCCTGACGAGTGTCTGGTGTAGCTCGCCCAGACCCCCCGCGGAAGCCCACGCGGGTCCCAGGTTGCACTGCTGTATCTCCCAGGTCAAGCTTGCGCTCAGATACTCCAGATGGGAAAGATAGAGAAGAAGATCCCCCGTTATTAATAGGAGGCGAAGCGATTGCGATGCGTTATAGGATGAGCTCGATCTTGAAAGCTAAGGATACCCCCGGATTCTCACCGGCGCACCTGGTGAATCTCTTTGTGTTGGCTGGTTGCCCTAGCCACTTTGTCATCACGTGGCCGTTGCTTCGAAGAAAGAGCTAAGATTGGATCGGATAGAACGCGGGGCGGTTGCGATGCGTCATAGGTGGATAGGCTAGGATAGCGAGACTTGCTACTGCCGCCGATAGTGACACGTGCCCACTCTAGTTATAACAATAACATGGAAGAATACGAACCGTGCCCACTCTGGGAATAAAAACAGGAGAACACGTAGTACGATTAGTTTTTGAGTACGAGCCGTGCCCACTCAAGTCTAGATATGATATGGAAGCAGATTAACTCGTTCTTAAAGGCAGAGCGTAATGAGATGTAGATTTCCGACGGCATACCAATAGCAAGATTCTGATTAATAGAGCAGATTGTGTAATGAAGAGGAGATGTTTCTTGACGAGTCATAAGATGTCGATGCTGTGTGAAAGCGGTGTTCTCGCACTTTCAGACAGAGAATGAGACGAGAGTGAGAATCAGAGAAGTAAAGACATTTTTTAAAATTGGTTTAGAGTCGAAAGTGGTGTTCTCGCACTTTATTTTATAGCTACATTTTTTTCCGTCGCTACACTGAGGGGAACTCGCCCAGTGCATTTCCTAACGGTGCCCGACCGCGGAATAATTCCCGCCGGGTGTCCGAGGGGCGCTCGCCCGGACCAATTTTTATCAAATTATGATTTTATCAGATTGAAATAAATGGATATATTCATCATCAACATCCTTGTTCAAATCATGTTCGTTCTACGTTTTAATATAACATCCACATCCACCACAACACTCACAGCTTGCACTTACTGTAGTGAGCTCACATCAAGGTGACACACTGTTCGTTCGACAAAAGAAGACTGATTGATGAAACAACAACAAACTGTTATATCTTCTACTTTGTATAGTATGTACTGGAACTGATCCCCTCGCAACAACGCTCTCTAATGATCCTATCGAAATCCACTCTTTGGACTAGGACTTGTAGTTGAAGCTGCAAATTTTTATTTTTTTTAAAAAGCCTCAGCACCATGCCCGTTACCAGCAGCGTGCGCTTACTTCTTGCCCTTGCCTTTGCCCTTGCCCTTCTTGCCCTTGCCCTTGTCGCCGCCTTTGCCCTTTCCGCCCTTCTTACCGTCGCCCTTCTTGCCCTTGCCGCCTTTCTTGCCGTCGCCCTTCTTGCCTCCGAAAGATCCCTTCTTGCCGTCGCCCTTCTTGCCCTTGCCCTTGCCCTTGCCTTTGCCGCCTTTCACGTCTTCCTTTTCCTCCTCGCTGTCGGACTCGCCCATGTCCACGTTGCTTTCATCGTCGCTCTGCGCGTCCGATTCACCGCGCACCGCCTTCTCTTCGTCGTCGTCCGAGCCTTCGGCCTCCGACTCCGATTCATCATCGGTGGACTTAGACTTTGCGTCCAACTTGGACTTTGCGGCCGCCGGGTCGCGCGTTGAGGACTGGATGAGCGGAGCCTCGTCTTCGCTGGCTTCGTCTTCGTCCTCAGACGCTTCCTCTTCCTCGTCGTCAGAGGCCTCTTCCTCGTCATCCGAAGCCGCTTCCTCGTCGCTGCTTTCGGCATCGGCGCCAGCCGCGACCTTCTGCTGCAGCTGCTTTTTCAGTTCGGCTTCGGACACCTTTTCCTTCTTGCTCGCAGCGGCGCCGGCCTTCGCTGCGGACTCTTCCTCTTCTTCTTCAGAACCAGACTCCATCTCGGCTTCCTCCTCTGACTCAGAGCCTTCTTCCTCGTCCTCTTCCTCCTCTGACTCAGAGCCTTCTTCTTCTTCCAGAGAAGCGGTCGCAGCTGCCTTCTTGCTCGCTTCCGCGACCTTCGAAGCGGTCGCCGCCTTCAAGGCGTCTTCGTCGATTTCCTGCTCTTGCTCGTCGTCTTCAGAACCAGAACCCTCTTCTTCTTCCTCAGAGCCGGACTCCATCTCCTCGTCCTCGTCCGTGGATTCTTCGTCCTTGGCCTTCTTGTTGTTAGCGTCCTTGGCCGGAGGCAGGATCGACTTGGAGTTAGACGCGGTCGCTTCCACTTTTTGCTTCTTCAGGGGCGGCTCACTGCCGCTCTTGTACGACAACTTGTTCATTTCATCAAGCTCCTCGGCCAAGCCTTCCAGGCCAGCAAGATCTTCTTCCATCATGTAGCTTCCCGTGAAGTGCACTTCGGCGTTACCGCGCACACGGAACATGGGCTGGAGTTAAAGTTGTATAAATAATTATAATTGAGTGAGTCAGAGTCAGAGTCACTTGAATGTATTCACTTAGTGTCAGTGGTCAGAGTTTTGCTTTTGTTCGTACGTCTAAAAGTAAAGGTTTTGGTTTTGTCTTTGTGCAATCTATGTGATAATAAATATAAAGGTAGATGTAGATGATGTAGAAATACTCACTATTTCTTCTGGCAGGCACTGGTAGTTCAGTTCGCGGTCGAACGCCGTCTTTCCGTCCAACGGTTTGCAGAGGGTAAATCCGTCTTTTGCGTTTTTGGGATCCACTGTCTCGACCACAGCCCTAGACTTCTCAGTCGCCGGCGTGTTTTCGGCCAGCGAGATGCGCTTGATCGTAAGAACAGCGCCGACCGGCACCTTGGGCGCAATCGGCGCGGCGCCGCCCTTGATTTTCATACCGAAGAAGGGCATGTTGTAAGTAGTTGGTTTTCTGGTCTACTTTTGGTCTGCTTTTGCTTTTCTGTTCTTAATCTTTTTGCTGTAATGTGACACCTTCAAAAACAATACACGAAGTTCTAATTCAACTTCTACCACCCTAATTTCGATGAGATTTTTTATGTCAAAGTGAGTAATGATGAAAATGCTGTAGTTGAAAAACAGTGCAATATCAATTTGTAAAGAACAAGTAGAGCGTAATGAATTTGAGTAGAGTCAATTTCTGTGAAGAAGCAGCAAGAAGTCGAAATCAAGAAAAAAATTGCAATTGGTTCGAAAAAGACAAAAATAATTAAGAAGAAGATTAGAAGCGAAGTGAACAAGAAAAAAATAAAGTTATAGCATCTGCAATATTTCTTTTTTTTTTACATTAATAAAAATTAAATCAAGTCTCTCTTCACTATTATTGAATACACGTACACCACCAATTCACAAAAAGCCTATTTCATGTACTACAATAACGTAATTATAACAAAAACTACGTTCTCTATCTCAAATATTTTCTACTTCATGCTCCTGTACGCCCCACCTCACCCTCACGATCATTTGGGTTCTGGGCCTGGCTTATCGCCCGCATCCGCATCTTCCTGGCTCTTGCGCTTATTAGTAGTACTATTAGCATTAGTATTACTTCGGTAGTCGTAGTTGCTGATAACGTGCCTGCTTCTGTTAGTGCTGCTCGCATGGGCATGCGCATGACCAAGAGCATGATCGGACAGGGACACGGACTGCGACTGTTCGTGCTCCTTACTATTTTGTTGTCGCTTGATGCTACTCTCGTCCCGATCCCGAACAACGCGCTTGATGCTACTCTCGTCCCGATCCCGAACAACGTCCCGAACTTCGCGCGCCGTGTAGGTGTAGGTGTCCGTGCCGTAGCCGCCCCCGCCACCTTTGTAATTATAGTTGTAGGTGTCCGTGCCGTAGCCGCCGCGCTCCCCACCAGCGCCCTCCGTCAAGTAGCCCTCCGTCAGGTAGCCCCGGTCGTTCGGCATGTTGTTCCGATAATTGGGCATCTGCTGGTACACCGGCATGTTTGGGTCGAGTGCGTCCTTCACTTTCCGCCGGCCCTCTCACGTTTCGTTCTTTCTTCCTTCGGCATCTGTGCTCATACCCATAGCAAAGTTGTTGAATTTCTCGTTCAGCGTCCGCTCCAGGTCTCGCTCGCGCTTACTATCGTCACTCACTAGCTCAAAGCGTAAATACTCAGGTCTGCGCCACAGTCCCCCGCCCCCGGTGGCAGTCTCGGGATGCCTCCAGGAAGCGTGCCTCCAGCCATGTTACTAGTTGATGTGGTAGTCTCCACCTTCATTACTAGTTCGCATTCGCATTCGCATTGTTACTACCGCTACCTTAAAATCCGTAATAGTAATAGATTATCAGTGACAGTGAATTTCATCAAATTTCAAAACGTCAGATGAATTAGAAAACCGAGCAAAATCGTAAAGTTTTTTGTTTAAGAGTGGACTGTTTTGACGTCACCCTCACCTCAAAATCAGTGCTGAAAAAATGGGTTAATATAATACGGGCCTAGTTAATTATTACGAATGAATTAATACCTTTTACTAGTCACTAGGCGTGCTTCTAGTGATACAGTACCTTTTACTAGTCACTAGGCGTGCTTCTAGTCCGTGCTGTTCAGCACCTCGTGCACGAGCGCGTCGAAGTAATCCAAAGGAACCCGCATTATTGTCCGCAGCGGCGCCGTGGTCTGCTGCTGCTTGCGGATCTCCCTGCCTCAGGGTAGGTCGGTTGGATACAGGATCCTCTTCTTGCCGGTCTGCTCGAGCTCATTATCGCGAGAATACGGAAATGCCGGGCGACACCTATATAGAGCGAGTGCGAGCATAGTATGGAAATATAGAGAAAGTGAAAGATGAATGGATATAGATTTAGATATGGATATGGCTATAATGGATTTGAAGTGTAGAACGGCTGGGTATACAACACTATCTTTTTTTGATCAAATACAAATATAATATATTAGATGAATTTTTTTCAAATTCTAACAAGTCTATCTCTACGTCTGAAACAAAAAGTCAAAAACTTTTGACAACTTTCGTCTGTTCTAGTTAGACGGCATCAACGACTTTGACAACTTTCGTCTGCTCTAGTTAGTGAAGGCGCCACCATGACTTCAACGCGGTACTTCTAGAGTTCGCGCTGCACGTCGCTCATCTCTACGTCTTACAAGTCGCGCTGCAGGTCGCGCATGTTCTGCTCATCTTCCTCGAAGCAGCGGATCACGATGTGGCTCATGTACGCCAAGTCCGACAAATCGGACAAAATGGACTCGTCGAACCAAAACTTGCTACTATCAGCGACTACTCGAGTAGTCGCTGGCGATGCTCTCCTACCGCGTTTTCTTCACTGCGTCACTACCTCACATACCTCGCATGTCCTATCAGGCGCGCGCCACACTACTATCACATGTCCGCTCAGGCGCGTGCGTGGTTCGTAGGCGTCGCGGTGCAGCTGCTGGCGGCACTGCCAGTGCCACTTTGACTTTCTTTATGACTGTGCTACTGCTATTCTCTGTCGACGCTGCCACTCCCACTACTCGCGCTGTTCTTTTCTCAAGACACGGAGCTTCCGCTCGCGCTAGCTTCTTTTTCCAGCCTCTAGGACGCAAGCTCAAGTGGTTGCGACTGCGGAATCGACATCAGCTTCTCCTTTTCCTTCTCCTTGTGAGTGGATGTGGAACTACTACTACTTCCTTTATTATTATTTTGCACAAGTTGCATTTACATTTGCTCTTTGCTGGTCGTGTTCTTATTATTCTGTTTATCTTTATTCTGTTTAGGCGCCGCCGGCTTGAAGTAGCTCAGCACGTTGAGGAAGGCGTGCATAGTGCTACTAGCTCGTGACGTACACCCGGCTGCGCACTGACGGTTTCGTCTTGTCCACGCGCTGCGCAAACCAGTCTTCGCCCTTATAGCGGTAGTCTTTCCGCTCCAAACCCTCGCCAGACAGGCCTTGGAAACGGTGTTGGTAGTCGCGCGCGCCAGGCAGCAGGCTGTGCTTCTTGACTTTGAAATTGTTGGTACTAAAAATGTCGCGGTTGAGATTCTAATTCTAATTCTTCTCAGCTCCCCCCGTGCCAGGAGCAGTAGCAGTGGCTTCTTTGCCGCTGTCCGTTCCATTTTGGCCTCTTTGCAGCAGCGCCTTGTGACTGGAGATCTCCTTACCTCATGTTCATCCGTCTCTACTTGGGTGATCAGATGACTTAGACTTAGACTTACTTTCGTCAGGCTTGTCGACATCTGTCTCTTTGTCGATGTCGATGTCTTAGCCGCATGGCGAGCGCGAGCGGTCCGCCGCACTGGGGTGCACACTGCTGCCCTTCGAGTCTTCTCGAGCGGCCCCTTCATTTCATGGTCTGCCTCGCAAATCGAGCGGCCCCTTCATGATATGGTCCGCGGAGAGGGTCTCTGCGACCGTCGCACCGGCTGGTGATCCCCGCGCCCCGCGAGTGCGGGGATCAAAGTCGTACACTGGCGCGGGCAATAAATCTCTGTCCATTTCTCACACAGACACAGCAAAACTGTTTATATTCATATTCTCGGCGCCACTCATGCCGCCGCCCGACGTGCCGCTCATGCCTGAGGTCATGCCTCCGCCCGACGTGCCGCTCATGCGCATTCACTTCCGTCACCGGCGCTCCTCCTCATTATTCTCTCTTCTCTTGCTACAGTAGAGACAGGCTCGGCGGCTCTCTTCACGGCGGCGTCGCGCGCGGCCTCGAACTGTACTCGCCCCCATCTCTCTACACTGAAGCTGCTGCTCCATCTCCTTCTCTCTGCGCTGCAGCTGCAGCTGCTGCTCGCTCAAGTTCAGCTGCCGCTCACTTTTTCTAGTTGTACTCCAGCACCTTTTCCTTCGCGCCTCTCTTCCTACTACTCATCTGCGTCGAACAGCTTTTGTAAATGCAGCTGCGCCCCGCGTCGCCGCACATCGGCAGAGATCTGGGCCAGCGCAGCGAGCTGCTGCTGCTGCTGCTATTCCCTTGTTTTCTGTTCTGTTACTGTCTCTTGTTTTCGCATTCGCTCCTCGTCATTATCATTATTCCGGCCACTGGAGCCAGCGCCAGAGCAAGAGCTTGACTTAATTCCATCAACACGACCCCCGGCACCGTTCTTCTGGGGCGAGCCAGCCACGGCCGGCGACGTGTTTTTCTTTTGTTTGTCCGACAAACTCATTTTCCCCTGGGGCGTAATTCCGCAGATGCCGTCAGCGTCCTAGTCTACTAAGCCACCCTCCGCGTCCGCCACCTAGCCTGATGCACTCTTAGTCTTAGTCTCAATATCCTGTCACGCAGCTGCACTGTAGTCAAGCGGTTCAGTGTCCTTTTTCATTTTCTTGTCTTTCTTGTCCTTCTTCCCTTTTCTCTCACCTCCCTTGCCGTCGTCGCCCGGACCCTCCCCCGGGCTTTCCTCGGCATTCGAGTCACCAGCACCACCCTTTCCTATGTCATTCTTCTCCTTTTTTTCTTTCTTCTCCTTTTCCTTCTTCTTCTTGCCCACTATGTCAGCGAACTTCTCCTTTTCGTCCTTCTGCTCCTGCTCCTCCAGTTCGTAGTCGTTCCTCAGCTCCTCCAGCCTGTTTTTGTTAAAGAAATTGAGCATCTTGTTCTTCTTCTCTTCTCGTCCTCTCTGATCTTCCCTTTGTCCCACGTTTTCGCCCGCTTCCTCCTCGTCCTCGAACGGCGAGTCCACTGCCTGTATAGAGTAACACATTAATTAAAACTAAAAAATACACATCTACACCATTTATATGAGATAGAGAACGGGAACGCTGATGGACATATTAGTATTACAAAAGTCAGTCTTTCAGAGTTCATAAATTGATTTTGATCGTTTTCCGAATTCTATAATATAGATTCACATTCATTATATAAAAATAGAAATACATTATACTGGAACTGGTGTAACTTTAACATCAACGGTTTTGCTTTTGACCACCTCTACTATCTCGTCTCTACCTTTAGTGACCACTGCCGTCAAATAAAAGTACATAAAAATAAAAAAAAATAAAATAAAAATTCTCATTCCCGTCTCTAGTGACCACTGCGTCCAGCGCGTAGAACTTCTTGAACTCGCCGGTGCCCCAGCACCCGATCTAGAGCAGCTTTTTGATGTGTACCAGGGACAAGTACAGGTGCAAATTGCGCTGGCCCCTACTACTTTCTACTACGCCCGTATTTGCGCTCAGCTGAATCCCGAGCGCAGCGCCAGCTCCCGGTCCCGGTCACTATCACGAATTTAAGTCCAGCGTCTACTGTCGCTCCTGTCACGTCATCTACTGCGCATTTTTCTCTGTATAATTTTTTTTCTCTGTGTAATCCAAATCCTGCCTTTCACTTTTGTTTACACTGAGCGAGGTGCCCGTGCCGGCACCATGTCCGAGTCCACCGGTCTCACTTTTTATGTCCATCGCACCGGACATAGCCCCCTACATGCCTACCGTGCCTAGTAGGGACATGTGCTTGTCACTCTACAGCTACATGTGTCCGTCTCCGTTTATTTCAACATCAACTTCAGCAGTATCGATGACGAGAGTACCCTCTTTGTCTTCGCGAGTGTCGTCTAAGTCGCTGTCGTCGCTAATTTACTCATCCACGTCATCGTTTACGTTTGCGTTTTTGGTGTCGATATTTTTGTTGTCGATATTTTCATTCGGACTCGCACTCGCAGGAGAGGTGGCATCCGGGCTCGGACTTTGTTCTTCTTTCTTCGTCGGACTAAGACTACTAAGTAATTTAATGAACAAAACCTTGTATCTGGTTGTTCCCTAACTCAATTTCTCTTTGCTTCCTCGCCTCCTTGGCTCAAGCTTCTTCTCTACTTTTCTCTTCTCTTCTCCTGAGTCTCAATTTCTCTCGCTCCAGCTTGAGCAGCGGCGGTGCGCCAGATTTCTGAAGTTCCTCGATAAGTCTTAAGTCCAGCGACGAGACCGGCATCACCGTGGGGCCCAGCCCGGGAGAGAGCTTCGACAGCTTGAGCTTGCCGAGAAGCCGCCGCTCCTCTTTCGACGGACTTCACACCTCGCCATCTTGCTCGTCGCTCTCTCAATCAGTGTTCTTCTCTTCAACTTCATCATTTTCATTTTCGTTTAGTATTTCTCAGTCGGTGTTGCTGTTGGTGTTCCGATCTTCGCCTTCCGCTTCCCCTTCACCTCAACCTTTCTGATCTTCGCCTTCCGCTTCCTGCGCATCGTCTGCTTCGATGGAGATTCCTTGACCTGCGCCGTCGTGCCCGTGCTGGTGCTCCTTCATGGGAGATTTTACTTGAGTTTGGTCCGTCTCCGTCTCCAACTGTGCCGCTTCAGCTGGAGCCACACGGACAGCTTGCGGGGTGGGGGCCTGACTTTGTTCCTGGCTGCGTTCCTGGCTATGGCTTTCATCCTCGTCGTCGTCTTCCGCCAGACTGCGAAGCATGCTTTTCGTGAGGCCCGTGCCAAAGCCCTATTCCGCACCTTCTCCAACAATTAGTGCGTCGAGAGGAACACCACCGATAGCGATACCGATTGGTGGAGATGGCGCATCCGCTTTGGCAGTGCCTTTGACTACACTCGCACCCTGTCATTCCTTCACACTCCGAACCGAGGCGGAACTCGCCTTCTCGTAGCTCGCGCTCTTGTCCCGGGAGGACTGGTTAGAATAGTACGCGCCGGTCATCTCGCGAATCAGCCGCAGCGTGAGCTCGCTCTGCTGCTTTCACTTTCAGTACTCCATGTAGTTGTCGGCGTAGTCGCGCTCTAAATCATTGTCCTTTTCCTGCTCCTCCTGCTGCTCCTCGCCTCCTCCTGCTGCCCCTCCTGCTTGCTCGTGCGCCTTCTGCACGTCCTACTCCTCACTCTCAACCTCAGCAGCTCCAATTT
>JACLAC010006447.1_pt1 | contig 14230 bp, 6 predicted proteins | sample 8027881 | NCBI WGS metagenome assembly JACLAC01 (sample SAMN15725517, study PRJNA655200) | protist metagenome | isolation source: fluorescence activated cell sorting (FACS) single amplified genomes of... | place: Spain: Blaines Bay Microbial Observatory, Mediterranean Sea | collected 2016-01-19 | reverse complement strand
AAAATGAATTAATTGGTCAAACGACATCCGAAGTACGTTTAGAAATTAATGTAGATAAATTAATATCTTACCTTGCAGCTCAAGTACCGGAACATTTTAAAAATACTAATGTCAATGTTAGGCAATTCAATGTTGGGCAAAGTAATCCGACGTATTTGTTAAATACAACAAATGGTAGAAAATTTGTTATGAGAAAACAACCACCTGGCAAATTATCCAATAAGACTGCTCATCAAGTTGCACGTGAATATACCATTATGAAAGCATTGCAAGGTGTGATACCAGTTCCTGAAGTACATGTTCTTTGCCAAGATCCTAGTATTTTAGGGGTTGACTTTTTTGTCATGGATTTTGTGGAAGGTCGTATCTTTGGATCACCAGTATTGTATGGCTTATCCCCAGAGGAGAAAAAAGCATGTTACAAATCAGTCGTGGAAGTCATTGCGAAATTACACATGGCTGATTGGCGTAAAGTTGGTTTAGAAGATTATGGACGTGCTGGTAATTATTTTGGTCGACAATTACAATCTATTTCAAAAGTATCAGAATTGCAAGAAGCCGTTTCAGATACAGTTCCAAAATTAGGTGCGCGCCAAGTAGCAGAGCGTTTAAATCAATTTTCCCCAGATGATGAAGTACAAATTGTACATGGTGATTATAAATTTGATAATTTCATCTTTCATCCAACCGAACCACGAATTGTTGCCTTATTGGATTGGGAATTAAGTACGATTGGTCATCCGATGTTAGACATGGCTAATTTATGTGCCAGTACATATAACGGGCAATTTTCAAGTGAAGAAAATGTGAAAAAAGGAATATTTGGTGGATTAAAAGGTTTAGATGCAAAAGAAAGTGAAGGGATTCCAACGCAAGATGAATTGCTACAACAATATTCAGCATTAGTCAATCGCCCATTTCCTGATCCATATTGGAATTTTTATTCTGGATTTTATTATTGGCGTGGAACAATTATTGCACAAGGTATTGCAGCACGTTATGCTGCTGGTCAAGCATCAAATCCAATGGCAAAACAATTTGGGGAAGGAACATTGGCAATGTGGGATGTTACAAAAGGATATATTAAAATGTTAGAAGATACATTAGATCCTGTTGACCCCGTACCAGTTATTGGAAATATCAAACAAACAGATGATTATTGTCATAAATTGCCTCCAGATGTTGAAAATTACAATGAAAGTAAGTATAATATATTATATATATATATATATATATGTATTGCAAGCAAATTATACTCTTCTCTCTAACACAAAGTCCTACACATAATATGCAATATAATATATACATATAAAAACATACAAACAGGTGTTTATTTCAATTTCCATGATCGTTCTGAATCTTCTGGTGGGTTTTTAAGAATGGGAAATCGTGCAAATGAAGGTCAAGCAGAGATGACTATTTGTGTTTATTTGCCGCAAATTAACAAGGTATTATTTGTATTCAAACGTGCAAAAATTAAGACAAATAATGGTTTTCATGCAGGTGGATTGGAAATTAATATCAAGAAACCTATGAGAAAAATCGAAACTATCTACAAAGGTAGGACATTCTTGTTAAATAAACCAATGCAAATGTTAAACCCACGTAATGTTTACAGAGCAGCGGCGGACAAATCAAACAATGATGTCGAACAAGTAAATGTACATATACATTTAGTGCATGAGTATGCTGGCGTTGTGACTGGTTATTCCGCTGATAATTATTATGATGCCATTGAAGATCCGGTAGAACGAGAAGCAAAGCGTAAAGCGGATGAAAATCAATTTGCAAGAAACCATTATGAACAACATATGAAAGTAACAGGTTTTGTTGAAGTTGATGGTAAAAAGTACGACGTCAATGGAAATGGTATGCGCGACAAAAGCTGGGGACCTAGACATTGGTCAAAAACAAAATCATATCGATTTTTAAATGGTAATTTTGGGTCAGATGTTGGTTTATCCAGTACATGGGCCATGGGAAATGGCCATGGAATCATACAAAGAGGTGCTACTGGTTCAGAACGTATCAGTAAAATGGATGTATCTACTGCTTACAGTTCACCTTACATGGAAAATGGTATATTTTCATCAAGTGATGACGATGATGTATGGTTTGATGGTATTGAAAGACCCGGTGGCAGCGACGCCGTCTTACGACGTCACAATCGCTTAAAAATCAATATTGAAACGGAAAAAGGCAAAAATAAAATCGAAATTCATGGTACGGCAATAGGTTTCATGCCATTAAGAAGTATTCGTAATGGTGAACATACATATATCGGGGAAGCATTGACACGTTATACGATTGTAAATGCTACGGATAAAAATTTAATAGGCAAGACAGGTTATGGCATGTCAGAATATTTAGATCAAGGACTTGCACCATTAAAAGAAAATGCAAAATTGTAAAATTTATATTATCATATATTTTTATATAAATCTATCATATCATAGGCACATATTTAAAAATCTTGATAATATTTTGTATTTTATCGTACTTGTTATTAAAAATTTTACACTTCTCGTGTTATAAGTAATATCTTTTGCGTTTCCAAAAATGATATCCTTTTTTTTAAAAAAATGCGCTTTTAATGCTTCATCTCTGCTGCTGCAGCTTTGCTCACTAAAAAGTTACTATACTCATGAATATCAGTATTTTTAATTGCTTGATATTTACTTTCTAATTCTTTCTCTGCTCTATATAATTCACGTCTATCTGCGGCTGTTTCATTTAATACTAAGGTTAATGCAGTTGTATGTTGTGACATTAAAGATTGCATTCGTTTCCTTGTATCTCGTACCACATCTTTAAATGTTTCTTCTTGCGTTCCATCTAATTGTTCTGCACCCGGTTTCGCTTTAATCACTTTCGGTTTTTCACTACATAAAATAGGTCTTCCTGGATCCTCTGTCATTCGCACTTTCACCTTTGTCATCGTATTAAATTTTGGTCCATGTTTATGTGTTAAAAAACTATGCATTAATGGAGTATGTTCAAATGCGACGGTTCGTTGCTTTAATCGCGCTTTTCTACGTATTGGCATTGAGTCTGCTGTTTCTTTCTTTCTTCTAGTAAATTGCATACCGCTCGATGGACTATTTCCACCACCACCACCCCCACTACTACTTTTTAACATTGATGCACCACCACGTTTTTTTTCCTTTAATGAATTTTGCCAATGTTGAAAATATGGATTTGATGGCCTTGTTCCAGACAACCATGCTGAACATGTATCTATTACATTAATTTTAAAATCATCTGTCAACTTTGCCCTTGAACGTGGGTATGAATGATAGAATATTAAAAATACTGCTTGTGCAACTGCATTTGTAATACCTGGTAAAAATAAATCACGATGACCATTATTCACCGTAACTTCATGTAATAATTTAGCATAATTTTCAGCAACTCTATTTTTTAATTTTTTAACATCCCATTTTGCCTGTCTATCTTTCTTTACATCTTTATAAAATTTACAAAAGCAATACCAAAATATATCTCTAACGATTGCAGCGCATGGTTCTGAATTAAAATAGCCACGCCATTGTCTTAACATCCTCCCCTCTGGTATTCCCATACTTTCAGCCACGTCCTCCGCTACAATTGGCCAGCGTGTTTGTGTTGGTAATTGTTGTCTATTTGGATCTTCTTGGAATAGAAACGTTTCATCTTCTACACGTGATACAGGTTCTTGGTCTTGCACATCAACCTCGGTCATAAATGCACCGGTATTATCATTTTTAGCTCCGTTTGACATTGCTTAATAAATTTATTTCTACTATGGAGGGATAATTATTGTTATATACTCAAACGTAAAAGACTGTGATAATATTTTTTACAATATTTTGAACAATAATAGTCTATAAATTAGTAATTACTATTGGCAAGACAGATACAAGTAATGATTATTAAAATGCAAAGTTTGGTTTTGGTCAAAGATTGTGGAACTAATAGTGAGGATAGTGACTCTGTTGACTATCTGCCTGAATAATATTTCTAATTTAATTCTATCTATAAAACAGAAATTGTTGTGATTATTGCTTTATAATTATAATGAGTATATATGTTGGTTTATTGTTTATGTTGTTGTTGTTTTGTTGTTGTTGTCTGCCAGTCTGCCAGCTGCCAGTCTGGTAGTATTATGTTGTTGTTGTTGTTGTTGAGTTTTTTTTTTTTTTTGCTTTTTTTATGATGATGATGATATGCCATGCTAAATACGTGGTGTAACCGAGAAAATAAGAAGAAACAAAGAAACGCTACAACGCTACTACAGAAAAATAATTTTGTATTTGTACTCAAGCCAATTCGCAATCATTCTATCTTACTAAACTCATCATTGTAACAATACTATTTTCATGGTAAGATTAAACGGATTAACGAGTATGTATCAGTAAATACTGTCTTTGAATAAATCACATATAAATGCTACATCAAGTCAGAAATTTTAACACTTAGAAATGGCGGATATTTATACCAAAAATCTGTAACCTAGGATTTGAATTTGTGTGTAACAATATGCTTTTAATTATACACTTGTAAAAATGTATGGTTTTCTTCCATATTTCGTATACAGATCTCAGGTGCTAACTTTAATGGAAAATGTCGGTAATTAACAAAAGTATGATATAACATTTTCAGCATTTTAGTATAGTGAACAAACTTAAACTGTGGTGGTGAACATTAACATATATATATACTTCACTTCAATATTGCATACAGTATATATCAATATGTTGATACTCTATAATTTTTATTCAGTAATAGAAAACGGTATCAATAAAAACTATATACGCTGATTGCATCGGTATATATATATATATGCCTTGAAGACACCCAATAATATTTAAATATAAGAATATAAAGCATGTCTTGGTTGTTTCCAAATCTCTCGAAAAATGATAATAGGAACATTGGCAACAATCAGAGTCCAATATTACTAAAATTGTACAATAAAAGGAAGAGAAGACTAATGGGTCCGTCAAAATATATACCACCTGAAGGGACTCGTAGATTGATAGCAGAACCACCACAGGAATCCACATTAAAAACAAGAAATTCGTTGTATTCAGACTTGCGAACACATCTTTTAATAAGTACACCGCCTGATGTCAAATCTAGAAATCACGATGCAAAACGTTTAAGTTTATTTAATAAAAGTGGTGGCATGCGAAAAAATATGCGTGTAAGCAGCGGCTTACGAGAAATACATCACTTATCTAAAAAATCACCAACTGCATTAGGCCTTTTGTTGCCGAGTTTACCACCATCAACAGCGTCTTCTTCGATCAATTATAATGATTCTGCATACGATAGCCATGTAAATAATAATGTAATGAAATCGCCCCAAACACCAAATAGTCCTCTTGTTCAACACCAACAGGTAATGCAAGAAAAATTGTCACCAAATGCAAAACAAAAAAGTAGTGATGATAATAATAATAATAATACGTCAATAGTAGAATACAAGTCGCCCAATAGTGCAATAAGTACACGCACAAGTATGACAACTTTCTCCAGTAAACACGTTGATAATCAAAATGTAAATAGCCGCGGCACAAAACATTCTGGAAGTAGTAGTAGTATATCTAGAGCATCCAATAAAAGTTCTAATTCAAGAAAAAGTAGTCGAAGGAAGAAACGTGGTAAATTTGATTTAGATGAATCAAATTTAGAACAGCTAGAAATGGCATTAACAGGTAATACATATCAATTATTATGGAAAAAATATGAAGATGAAGTTTTGAAATCACCAACAAATGCAAAGAATAATGCTGATGACAATTTTGATAAAGAGGAGAACAGCAAAGTAAAAGTTGATGAACAAAAAGACGAACGTGAATTAGCAGCTGTGAACTATGATAATGATATATTAAATCAAGCATTGACCAAAGGTAGAATAAGTTATCCACCAACACCAGATGATAATAATCTTAACAATACAGATTCATCGCTAAGTGATATGATAATCAATCCAATTGATGCAATAATAATTAAAAACGATGAAAGCAATTTGCAAAATAAAAGAAACCCATTGCTAGCGAGGCAACAACTTCAACAAATAACGTCTTCACCTGCACGTATTACAGCAGAGTATAACAACGTTACCGATATTGTACCACGGCAAGCTACACCATTGGATAACAACGCCGATGACATCAATAATAACTATTATCACCAACGAAAAAACTTGTTGCTTTTTGATCCATTTACATTACATGAACGGTTTTTTGCTGCTACATTAATTCAAAAAAACTTTAGACGATATTCAGTATCGTTATGGTTTGACCAATTTAAAAATGATACGCTACGAGAAGAAAGGGAAAGGATATTTAATGAGAAGACACATGCAGCAACTCAAATTCAGAAAATATACCGTGGACGTGCAGCTCGAATTCGATTTACTGAGAAATTGTCCGCAAAATTTAGAGCTGATAAATATCTAGTTAATTTTTTCCCAATGTTACGACCAGGTAGCAAAGCAGCTGAACGCGAAAAAGACAATGGAAAACCATTGCAATTGACACCTGATGAAATTAGAGCTTTATACGATCGCCTTGTCCATTTAGGGAAAATGGCTATACAGATACAGCGTATATTTCGCGGTGTACAAGGACGTATTCAAGCTATCGGTAGGGCAATGGATGTTGCAAGAATACGATTGGAATTAGATGCATCTACGTTTTTGCAGTCGTATATACGTCAATGGCTTGCATATAGGCGAAAAAGAAACATCATGTTGTGGTATAGGCATGAAGAAAACGGTACAAAAAAGATTTTTAAATTTGTCATAGCGACTGTGGTTAAGATACAAGCATTTTATCGACGTGTTATCCAACAATATAAATATAAAAGTACATTAATATGGGTCAATGAATTGCAACGAAAAACAAGAGGAGCATTTGCAAGAATGCGAATAGCAAATTTAAACGCAAAAGCGTTAATTATCCAATGTGCTTTTAGGATTTACTTGGCAAAGGATATATATGACGAATTGCAACAAACAGCTGCTATTGAACAAGGTATGGAACGAGTTTTAACCAACATGGAAAATATTGTAGCACATCGATATTACCATGTTAGATTATTGCAAAGTCATGTTCGAGGATTATTAATGCGTATATCAGTTGGTAAAAAGCGTCGTGATTTTAACTTTTACTTTGGTAAATATAATGAATGTTTAGAAATTGAACTGCCAGATAAAGAATCATATACGAAAAGCTCAAAATTTTCATTTGCTGATAAAATGGCGGATATGACTAATACATTATCATCATCAGATGATGATGATGATGTTGATGATGATGAAGGTGAGGGGGAAAAGAAAAAGAAACAAGAAGACATCCCAGTACCAGTTATGTCAAAAGCAGAGGAACGTACGTTTCAATGCATGCAACTTTTACATGTTCATATAGTTGAATTAGATATTGAATTTACAAAGTTATTTCATAAGAAACACAATTTAGTATTAGGTCGTATGCCACTATTTTGTTTTAGTAAAGCATTGATTGAGTTAATGGAAAATCCACGTAATCCTGATGATGCCTTGGAATTAATGAACGAAGGCTTGCGTTTTGATACCACTAAGAGAGACAGTTTGATTTTTTATCATATTGTCTTTTTTACATGGAAAAATGACAAAATGAATCAACAAAAGGCAATGTACTTGGCGCTTGTTTACCGATATTTGCTAAACGATGTTGGACGTGCAATAAAATTTTACGATCTTGCAAAAGGTATTAAAATATTACCACGGACACATCCAATTGCAGAGCATTGCCAATTGTTTCAACGAATTCAAGATGATAATATCAAAAGCGGGGATTCTTTTCACAATTTATTATATGTAACAAAAAGGCGCGTAGATGATATTAAACTTGAGATCAGGGTGCTTCGAAGTGGCGATAATTTACTTATAAGTGGTCAATTATGGGATCGTGTACGGAAAAAACGGGAAGAGCTTGCAAAAGCTGGTAAAAATAATCTACGATATGCAATCAGAGGCATTAAAGAATATCGCCGTATTGTAATGGCAAAAGAAGTAAATGAAATTTTATACCGTTTGGATCGTCCAAGATTATTAAGACCAAGATATGGAGAACAATTAGCAAAAGCATTTTTACCAATGCTTGTGATGACAACAGTAAAAGGCCGAGGTCAAAAGTTAGATATTAAATTTAAACAAGAACCATATCCAAAAATGACCATATTGACAACTCAACGACAAGTATATTTATCGTTGGTAGTCTCACAAGATGATAATGGTGGGTTAAGAATTTTAGCAGTTTCTGAAGATGGTAATGAATACAAATTATGGTTCCAATACAAAGAAATAAGAGAGTTATTTCTAGATTATCCAGTATTATGGTATCATCGTAAAGTTCCTGGGTGGAGAGATAAAGGTGATAAGTTGCTCCAAATGCTCGTAGCAAATTTGGAACTGCATGATAGAAAAAAAATGGTAAAACGTGTTGTGAAAGATAAATACGAACTATCGAAATGGGAAAGGACATTATATGAGGAAGGGAATTTAACGGAAGAGGTTAAATATATAGCACTTGATTTCATAAATAGCAAGAAACGTAAACTAAATGCAAAAAAATAATTTTGCTGCTATATGTATCCAAGCATATTTTAGAGGCATATTAGGTAGAGAGAAGGCAAGATTGTATAAAATATATGTCATGTCTACTAAATTACAGCAATTTTGGAGAAATCAAAGAGCTCGATATTTTTTAAACCTATGTATGTGGTATTCAAGAAGATATTGGGCTGCTGTTAAGATACAAAGACAAATGAGACGCTTTTTAGCAATTAAACACAGCGGTATATATTTTGGTGAATTGCTATTACTTCGTACAATTAAATTTAAAACCATTTTATGGAAATTGCAACATCAAACATCAGGAGTGGTCGCTAGATTTAATCGAAATGAAAATAGTATTAGTAATATAATAAATTATGTATCGTATCAAATTGCATATAAACAAAACTATGAACTTGCAAAGGAAATTTTAGCGGGGCAACGTGATATCGGTGATGATGATACTACTGCTACTACTTCTACTCATGTGGAAGTGGAAGGAAAAATCATTGAGAAGAAGAAGAAGAAGGAACGAAAACCGGAACAACCATTATTAATTTTCTTAAAAGCAATAGTACACTTTTTAACAACACCAGAAAAAAAAGTGGAACTGAAAAATTTGTTAAAGCCTACAGTATTATTAGATCCAAAAGCAGAATCGTTTCATTATTTTTATGATATTTATTTCAATAGATACGCATTAATACATTATAATAATACATCCGGTAATATTAACAAAGCTGTTTGTGATTATGTTTTGTATAGTAAACGACATGAGGCGTTGAATAATTTAAAACAAGTTCATGAATCACTTGTAAATGCGAGGGAAGCAAAGCAGTGGATTGAAGTTGATGATCCAGAAGATGAAGAATCCGGCTTAACGTATTGGTGGTGTCAAGCTACAAATGAAACAACACATGTAGGAATGCCTTGCCCAGATGATGCTCAAATTGAACATGTAGAATCTATGATTGCTGTGATCACAGATGATATACGTGAAAGACGAAGAGCGGCTACGAAAATACAATCATGTTTCCGAGGTATTAGTTCTAGAGATCAAAGTGCTGGTGAAACATTTAAATTACTTGTCAAACAAAAATTGTTCGTTGAGCGAATTACTATTGCAGTAGAAGCAAAATTAAAACATGAAGCACAAGAGAAAGTAATGGCTAAACAACAAAAAGCATGGGAGAAACATAACAAGAAATTAATCGGGAATAAATTAGAGCCAATCAGTTTAGTAAAGTATAAACGTTTGATTGATTGTAAGAAAAGAGGTGTGGATTACAATTCGGAAGATTATAGTTCCTCAGACGAAGATTCAACGGAGGAAGATGAAGACTCAAATGATGAAATTGAATCTACAAGTGATTTTGAACCAAAAGCTATTGAGGCATATGTATTTTATTTGCATTTATTCTTACATAATTATAAAAAAGCAAGATGGGCATATGAAAATTTTGTTTCTCAAATGCCATTAGGTGATTCATTACAATTTGGAAATTTATTGTTAAATTTTGCTGAAGTTGAAGATGAGGAGGAAGTAGAACATGGAATAGAAAGTATGGAATCATTTATAATGAAAACTGATATGGGTGAGCCCTTCTATGACATTTTTGATCGACAAATATTGCAATTATCAATACGAAAACATCGATATCAAGCAAAGAATATTGCAATGTCCAAATCGTTATTAGCTCGAGGGATATTTTTACAAATTGTACGTAAAGATTATTACGAAGCCCATTTATGTTATCAAAAAGCTACATCATTAAATCCAAGCAATCGATCTATACAATGTGTTTATAATGTATTTATTGATAGAGGTTATGGCGCAATATCATCACCAGTGCTACAACGTCGAAAAGCTAAAATACAACGTCTTGCAAGTAAATTAGAATGGAGAAATAAAAAATGGTTAGAAAGATTACAACGACAAAAAGAACTTGAAAAGAAGAAAAAAGATGAACGAAGAAGACAAAGGAAAGAGAAACGTTTGAAAGAACAGATGGAAATGGAAACCTTTGTAAAGGGTGGTACAACAATGGGTGGAACAAAAAAAGAAGTAGTGGGAGAGGAGAAGGAGGAAGAACCCTTGGTGTGACAGAAATGTGTGTGCGATTTTGCGTACAATATATACGTCGTATATATATATATGTATATATAAAATTGTGTGCGTTATGGGAAACCAGCAACAGTAACGAAGTAAATATTAGTGTATATATACGACGATTGCGCACGGAAGGATAGAAACCTACTTGTGCTTGTAGAGTATTAGTTTGCAGAGGTGCATTAGAGCTTTACTATAGTAGGATAACATTATTATTCTTGCGATTGAGTATTGAGCATATTACTTTAACACGAGAAGTGTAAAAATATTATAACTTAGATTTTAACCATCATTATACGACGTAGTGTTAATATTTTATGTGTGTAAAATGTATTTTATGATACATACCTTTTTCAACATAGCTTCAGGGTATATAATATTAATTTTACCGTTTTGTAAACATGTTTATATATCTCAACGGGGTGTTTTCTTAACTTTCATCTCTTCTCTCTCTCTCTCTTTACCCTCTTTACCACTCAATACATGGTAATTTTATTCACAACAAATTCATGCTTCACATGTTTTTGATAATATTTGATTTTCTCAACAAATAAATCCAATGTATTTTCTGTCATATCTTCCGTCCTATCGGCATTATGGGGTGATAATAATAATCTATCATCTGGTATATCCCACAATTTACTATCTTTTGGCAATGGTTCTATCGTTGTTACATCTAAAGCTGCGCCTTTGATTTTTCCATCTCTCAATGCATCAATTAATTTATCTTCATCGATACATGGTCCACGTGCCATGTTAATAACAACACATGATTCTTTCATTAATTTCAATTGTTCTTCACCAATTAAACCAACTGTCTCATCTGTTAATGCACATGCAACAACTATAAAATCACATAATGGTATTAATTGATTCAATTGATCAATTGGTAAACATTTTGTAATATTTGGATCACCATTGCTTTTTTCTGGACTTCTACGTAAACCAATGATATTTAAACCAAATGGTTTTGCTAATTTAGCACATTGTTGTCCAATATCTCCATATCCAACAATACCTAACGTTTTCCCTGGCAATTGATTCATAATAAATCCTTTCCATTTACGATCTTTTCGTTGTTGCTGTAATCGTGGAAATTGTTTTTCAAAATATAACATTGCACCAATCGTATATTCAGCTAATGATAATGAATAGCAACCTTTTGCATTAGTCAATACTTGCGTTTCATTCTTTTTAAAATCTTCACCACATCCTGAATTAAACAACCAATCAACACCTGCACTGCAACTATGCACCCATTGCAATTTTTTCATTTTTGGATATAATATTTCAAATGCATGTCCAGCATGTCCATGTAATACAAGTACATTTGCATCTTTTAATTTCTCCTCATTATAATTTTCAATATCATATCCAGCATTTACAATCGTTGCATATGGACTTAACGCTTCAATTTTTGGAAATAATAAATTATGAAAACTTTTATGTACATAGGCAACTATTTTTAAATTTTGTTTCACTGCTGAAGCCATAATATTTATAAATATGTATTATTAATAACAATAAATTGCAATACGCAATACAGAAGATGTTATTATGATCCAATCGTTTATCGTGTACGTTGATGTTGTCAGAATATCAAATATCTTTGTTGTGGATAAGTTTAATGTTATATATTGGAAGAAGAAGAAAGATTAAGATGTTGTCCTCCGTCGTCTGCGAGCTTCTTCTTGGTTTAAAGGTATTTAAGGGTTTCGGTTTTAAAAAAAACTAAAAACTCCCACACTCATTCACATTGCCAAAAATAGATTTACAGCGAATATCTCTTTTCGTACTTGGAATAAATATACAGTAATAATTTATTTTACCAATCAAATATCACTTGTGATTTGTAATTGTTGTGATGTTTTATGATTTATGTTTTGATTTCATTGATGTATTCGTGTGTTTTCGTGTTTCCTATATATAATAAAGTTTAGTGCTAAACAATGCTATATTACTGGGTTTTGTGATTTGGCCCTATAGCAGGTAAATAATACACGATATGACTCTCTATACCAAGGATTAACGATTTCCTCTGCCCAAATGTGGGAAATCCACCATGGCACAATGATATTCCCATGCTATTCGTAACTTTTGTACACCCGTTTTCCCCCGTCTAATAACTACGTACTACGTAAAACATGTATTTATCACAGTATATATGTTACATTCACATTCACATGTAGACCAAATAGAAAGAGAGATCCAAAAGAAAAAGAGCGTGCATTTGTGTGTGTATAAGTGTCAAAGAAAGAAAAGAAATTCATTATATAAGCGGAAAATAAAAATAACGGGGGAAAAAAGTGCGAACCATTATATGTCAAAAAAAAAAAAAATGTCGTTTGCTACAAAAATTAATACATTACAAAAAAAAGCAAGTTATATTACGATGGTCCATTATCATGGGTTACATAGTGTAAAACTTGAAGGTTTTTTAAATGCATGGAGAGAAATAATGCAAGAGGGTGGCATTGCAGATGAACAAACAAAATCCATCATTGATAGTATTGATGAAAAATATTTAAAAAAATTAATAATATCGTATAAACCTGCTGATGACAATATCAAACCTGTCGAAAACGTGCAAAATAATGATGATGATCAAAAGAACAATCCAGAGAATCCAGAAACGTTAAAACGCGAAGAATACAAACAATACTACAAGCGAAAGCTATTAGAAATAGTTGATATGAATGACCTTGATTCGTTTAAAGTTTATGATTTTTTCTTGCAAAAAGAGGATATCAACAGTATTTTGCACAACTACGAAACGGATTATCTCCTCAAGGAGCAAGAAAAATGTAGGTAATAAACAACACTAATATATATAAATATGTATATATATAAATACTTTAACAAAACAATCATAGGAATATGTTTTTTCTAACAGATGTTCCATTATATGTATATGTATATATATATATATATATATATACATTTACCAGTATCCGGATATATATGAATCAATGAAATCACCATTTTTTTTTATTTCATTTTTGGTTTTCCAATACGCCCATCCTTCTTTGTACACATCTCCATATATACGTACTATATATTTACCATAAATACCATATATAAATATATATATATATATATCGAATATAACAGTATGAGTAAATAAAATCTTTAACTTATAAATAAGAGAATTTTTTAAATACATTTACCAGTATCCGGATATATATGAATCAATGAAATCATCCATTTTTTTTTTTTCATTTTTTATATTTTATATGTATTCTACTAAGTACATGTTTGCCTATGTAGATTCACCGTGCTAATTTAATGCTATTTTATACGAGCTACTCCCCTATCTATAGGGGTGCAAAAACCTGGTCCATCGTATTCACCTGCTATATATACAATAGATATAGCATACAGGAGATTTTCGCAATTTTTGTGATGTAGCCAAAAGTCATATATATATATCAGCTATATTTATGTTAAATGCATCTAATTGCGAAAATGGACTGATAAAATTAATGACAGTAGCCAATCGTATGTACCTAGTAAATAAATATAATATAGTAATACCA
>JACLAC010006394.1_pt1 | contig 14232 bp, 5 predicted proteins | sample 8027881 | NCBI WGS metagenome assembly JACLAC01 (sample SAMN15725517, study PRJNA655200) | protist metagenome | isolation source: fluorescence activated cell sorting (FACS) single amplified genomes of... | place: Spain: Blaines Bay Microbial Observatory, Mediterranean Sea | collected 2016-01-19 | reverse complement strand
GGAGGAGGGGCTGTTGGTGGGCGTCTCGGCCGGAGCCAATGTCTTTGTCGCAGCCGAGGTGGCGCGCGAGATGGGGCCGCAGGCCAAAGTTGCCACGATTCTTTGCGATAGCGGGTTGCGTTATCTGAGCACGAGGGCTTTTGAATAAAAGGGCAAACTGGGGCGTGACCTACAGCCTTCGCGACAAAGGGTAGGCTGCAATTAGGGGCGACGAGCCGGCGGTAAGTCGCCCGCCTTGGTCTGCGCCGGGTGACGCTGGGTAATCGTCGGATCTAATAGCAAGGCGCGGCCAAGCGCTTGCGCCGCTTGTGGCATTTGGCCGGTATCACGATAGAGCAGGCCGAGATTGAGCCAAATATCGGCCTGTTTGTCGTCTAATACTACAGCCCGCTGGTACAGCTGCAAAGCCTCCGCACTCCGACCCAGGTTAGTATGGCAGAGCCCTAAATTATTTAACGTTTCAGCGACATCGGGCTCCACCGTGAGCGCGATGCTGTATGCTTGTATGGCCTCGCTAAATTGTCCTCGTTCCTGGTAGATCGCTCCTATGTTGTTCTGTGCCCGTGCGTTGTTCGGATTTAAGTCAATGGCCCGCATATACGCGGCCAACGCCCCTTCAATATCGCCGGCATTGTGGAGGGCGTAACCGTGGTTGTAATGGGCTTCGGGCATCAGCGGTGCCTTGTCGGCTGATGCCTCCCAGAGGCGTAGGTCGCTGCGCCAGATTTGTGCGTGTTGCATGGACAAACCCGCGAAAAATAGGCAGATGGCGAAGATGAATTCGCGACGCACATTTGCGAGTATGGTGCCCAATCCTAAGGCCCAAGCGAAAATTGCCAGATAGAGCCGATGGTCGTTGACGAGTATGTGCAAGGGAAGCGCTAAGGTCGGCGAAAGGGTTCCGAATGCGAAAAGCGGGGCGAAGATCAGGGCGCGGTTGAAAGTTACTGGTCGCATGCGTAAAATAAAATAAGCCAAACTACTTATAAATAAAAGACTTAGCAGCGGAACGAGTCCAAAAGGTGAATCCGAGACGAAGAATTGTTGGTGGATATTTAAATCGACCGGCATGGCGATGAGTTGCATATAGTGGATCAGCGCCTTGCATTGTGTCGCGAATTGCGCGGTGAGCGGGCGCACTTGTGCAGCGCGTTCGATACCCGTACCGGCGGCCGAAAGGTTGATATAGGCGGCGACATAGGCCAAACTCAAGCCCCAGTAGGGCCATTGGCGTTTTATTGATTGAAGTCTATCGAGATAGATCCAGGCATAGAGGGCCAGACAGAAAGGGAGGGTAATGGCGGTGGCCTTGCAGAGCAGGGCGCAGGCGAAACTGAGCAGGGAAAGGGCGCCTTTGTTGCGCAAATAACCGTAAAAGGCGACCAGATAGAACAGGGCCGCCAGAGATTCTGAGCGACTGCTGATGAAATTGACCGCTTCGGTCTGGACTGGGTGCAGGCCAAAGAGCAGGGCACTGGCGAAAGCGGCAGCCGGTGGTAGTGGCCATCTGAGCAGGAGTGCGTAGACCATTGTGGCCGCCAGGCAGTGGATACCCAGATTGAGCAGTTGATAGCCGAGTGGATTGTAGCCGCCGAGCGCGAAATTTGCCGCGTGGGCGACTAAGACGAATGGGCGGTACATCGCATAGTCTGGTTGTACAGAGAATGCGGTCGGATCGATAAAAAAACGCGGTAGATTGCCTAAGTCGCGAATATGCGGGTTGTTGAGCAGTGAGTGGTGGTCGTCGTAGTGGAATCCGCTGTCTAAGGAGGGCGCGTGAACGAGGAAGACCAGTGCAACAACGATTAGAGGATAGGCACGGTTGATCATTATATATATGACAAAGCCCGCCATTCTGGTGTGAATGGCGGGCTTTTGCTTGCTTAAAGAGGGTTGATCTACGCCATACCCTGAACTAAATGGGTCAGCCGCGATTTGTAGCGCGCGGCCGTATTCTTGTGGAGAATGCCCTTGCGCGCCGTCTTATCGACGACTGAAATAGCGCTTTGCAGGGCTGTCTCAGCGGAAGCCTTATCGGGTGCCTGTCGCACCCTTTTAATGGCGGTGCGCATGCGCGAGCGGATCGCGCGGTTGCGCTCGGTAGCCTTGGCACGGGTGCGCAGGCTTTTCTTAGCGGATTTGAGCTTTGGCAATCTTGCACTCCTTTTGCTTGGAACAGGGCAAAAAATTCCAGTTCTGAATTGTTGTTAAGATCTTTTCAGTGACCTTTGTAAGTTTCTAATATACAGTGGTCTGAGCTATCTCGGCGGGGGGTGCGTATCGGGTTGGCACGCCGTTTGCTCAGCTTAGCTTCGACAAGTTCACAGTCCCAAAGGACATGGGCGCCAAAAGTCTTGGGGTGTCGCACCCCCATGAGCGATACTCGGTTGACGGTGCCCGGCAACCACAACCGGGGCACAACTTTGTCTGAAAGCGGAAAGCGCGGCCGGGGACTCTCGGGAAAGATGAACCGGCTTCGCTCACTATCTGACAGATCAATCGTTGAATATACAGCGGTTGGCATGATCGAGCAAGCTCGAGGGGAATCAGTATGGTAATTGGCCCTCCTTAAAACCTGTATGTGAGTCGGCACACGCCATAACGACGCAACTGCGGTCGATTTCAAGTTAAAGATATGCACTGTTTTATTGAACGGGCGAATCGACTGGGTAGACGGTGGGCCTTAACTGCATATGCACTTGTAGATGCATGTAGCATTGTCATAAAAGGAAAATAAATCTGAAGTTTGCGCGGCTGGATGCCGATAAGTAGAAGTAAGGATGTGACGATTTGTTCGGGGAAATATTTATTCGCAAATAAAAGAGATCGGTAGAATGAAATTAAAAAAAATAACAAGTCACATAAATTCAATAACTTGTGGGAGGTGTAAAGCCAACCAGGTAGACGATTAAACTTATGACAGATCAGAGGTTAACGCTTCGTGGGGGCGAAGCGTCGACCTTACAAATACGCATGTAACTGGTAGTAGGTTGATAGGGAAATTGGCCCGAGCCAGTGAATGTTCCGCTTTCAGCAAATTGCAGTTGTGTCCATGGAAGGAGTGCTTCATTATGAATTCAAAGCGTAATGCTTTTTGCATGCTGTTGCTTATTTTCGTCATCGGTATGGGCAATGTGGTTTTCGCTCAGCCAGTGTTCGAAAACAACACACCAGCCGGCTTCTTGATAGAAGATAGCAAGAAGACGACCAGGTTCGCTACCGGCGGTGACGTTACCGTCTTGGTCGACCTCAACGAGCCCGCTAATGCGACCTATCCGGTCGTAGGTAATTTCCAAAAAGTCGAGAGGGCTGTACCCTTCTTCTCGACTGCTTCTACCGCCGGGACAATGGATCAGGCTGTAGTCGTTGACGACAATGGTGTCATTCACCGCGCCTGGATTCAGCAGCGCGGTTTTGTGCAGTCTGGGATAACATCATCCACGCCTGCCTATGGCGTCGTTTATTCAAAGAGCTTTGACGGTGGTCGATCCTTCACCGATACGATTTCCGTATCGGGCTCTTTGCGATTTGACATGATTACTCCATCGCCGACCATGGTTAGCGGTTTTTCAACCATGGATTTAGTGGTCGATTCCAAGGGCAATCCGCGTGTAGTCTATGCAATGGATCAGTCCGCTGATGGTATCCAGGGATTCACATCCGCTGCGCAGACTGTCACGTGGAGAGGTGGTGCTGTTTCTGGCAACCGTAGTGCCTACAACAATGTCTTCTTCAACTATTCCAATGATGGCGGTAGCTCTTGGCTACCTTCGAACAACGCCGTGGTCGTCAATGATACGACGACGATCAATGGTGCGGCATATGACGGTCGTAAGACCGCGTTCCCGCGCATGGCCATTTCATCCACGGATGATATTTTTATCACCTACCAGCGGGGCATGGCCGCCATTGCTTCTGCCGATGTGATGTTGGCTAAGGTGGACGCCGATAGCTTGCAGTTGGGTTCGGCCCAGCCCGTGCGCGTTGGTTCAGCTGGCACTGTGGGTAGTTTGGGTGGCGTGCGCGTCGACCTAAATACGGCGGCAGGTGTGTCGCCCGATATCGCCATTGGCGATGACGATGTATTGCATTTGACGTATTACGTGCCGACTACCGGTGTCGAGGCGATCAAGCACAAAACTGTGCCTGTTTCGGCCTGGGATAAGATTGACGCGGCAGGTTGGGATCAGGACAGCCCCGATAATGGGGCGACGGTCGGATCGTTTTTGTCGGGCACTGGTGTAGCTGCCGGGACAGACAACTTCGGCCTAGATCACAGCCTGATAACAGTCAATGATGGCACGATCTTTAATGCGACTCAGGACCACCTGTTGCATCTCTTTCCGACGGTGGTAATCGACCGCGAGCGGTCGCCGGATCGCGTCTATGTGATGTGGAAACACACCGACGCTAGCAGCAATGCGGCGCTCTTTGCCGATGAAAATATCGCTTACAACTTTTACACCTATAATGGCTTGACAGGCGGTGCGGTCGACTGGGGTAGTGCCTCGTTCGCCTTTCCGACGGGTGAGGGCTCTGCTGCCTATCAGAATAGTGCTCGTGGCCTATTCACCAACGCAACCCAGTATCAGATCGAAGACAACTGGGTCTACACCGACCGCGTCGCGGCCGTCGTAGATGACCGTATTGGTGGCACGCGAGGAGATTTGCACATTGTATTCTCGGGTGGTCCGAGCTTTGACTCGACGAATCGTTCGCAAGCGATTTCTGCTACAGGTCTCGGCGGAGAGGCGACGCGGCTTTACTACTCGCGCTTCAACGGCACTGAGTGGGAGTTGCCGCAAGTCGTGGCGACGGCCCGCAATGGTGTCGTCGGCGGTGTGTTGGCTAAGCATCGCGCAGTCTTTGCCCCTGATATTTCGGTTCGTTCGGGTGACGATAATGTCTATCTGACATTCGTCGGTGGATCGCCGAGATTGTCCGGTTCGCAGATTGGCAATACGGCTCGTCGTCGTGTTTCCGGCCAAGTTTCTGGTATGCGTGGCCGTGGTTTTGCCACTTTGAAACCAGGTGATATCTCACCTTTCCCTTACTTCAAGGTTATTGGTCGGACGCTGAGTTTCGATGATAAGTCGGTGCCTGCCGGAGCCAGCCAGTATCATCTGACCTACACGCCGATCAATCCTTTAGAATCGGGAATTACCTCGAGTGTTACGACGTCTGCTGGTAGAAATAACTTGGTTAGTATACTCGTTGGTGACAATCAGGATGGCACGGGCATCGGTGGTTCCAATCCGGGCGCTTCAGCGGCTCCGGGTGGTTTCCTGACGGGCCAGTGGCGCTATGTCGGTCTCAACTCGCTAGGTGTGACCTCACTTGAGCCGGGCCAGTCTGGTGCGGTCTTTAAGGGGGCGATCAGCCAGAACCAGGCTTCAAATGACAATGGCGTCTTTGAGGGCAAAATCGACGACGATGGCTCCAATGGTTTTGCCGAATGGGGCGACGACGGCGATAAGAAGGGCTTGTTGGTCAAACTCAACGTGCTGGGTTCGGATTCGAGCACCAATATCCGCTTGGTTAGCGCCAGTTCGGCTGCCAGGGCAAAGGGTTCTGCGGTCAATACCACGGGTGAAGCGCTCGCCGATACATCGACGCAGAGTGTCAATATTGATGGCGAAGCGGGTGACTTAGGTGCCAACTTAGGCACGGGCACTGAGCCTGCTGCCTCGACCTTCGTCAAGTCTATCCGCAACAATGGATATGAATTGACGCAGCTCCAGACTGTGCAGACGGCTCCACGCGGGAGTTACTTTATCCTGGGTCCGGATATCGACATCGTCGCGGCCAACGCGTCGCCTTCGGTGTCTGTTGTCACTCCGGATGCCAATACCCTGGGTGCGGGTGGTTTTGCCAACGAGACCTTCTCGATCCAGTACTCCCTGTTCGACTCCGATGACAATGTCACGGATACGGATGGCGACACCCTACGGGCGGCGCTCTACTCCTATCCCGACAATGGTCTGTCTTCGGTGCAGGACATCAAAACCTTCGGCACGCTGATCGTCGACGAACGCGATGTCGCCGGAGCCACCACGCGCTTGGGGACCGATCCGACGGGTACCGGAGACTTCATTGAGGGCTCCTCCAGTGGCAATGCGCAAACCTATGCCTGGGATGATCCTGGCACGGCGGCGCAGCAGGCCTTTGGTTGGGGTGCAGTGACGAAGACGCTGGACGGCACCTACTACATCTATATCATCGCCGATGACGGTACCAATGCGCCGGTCTTCGCGGTGAGTAGCGGTGCGTTGCGCGTGCGCCACATCCCGATCGTGCGTTCGGTTTCGCCGGTGGCGGCCGATACGACCGATACGGGTGAGTTTAATAATTTGGCGAAGGCCAATCCTTACAATATCAAGTTCACCGTCGACGATTACGACGACAATGCACAGATGCGGCTCTTCATCGCTACAGAGAGCAGCATCCCCTCTACGAGCGTCACGGTCACGGGTACTTTTCCGAACCAGACCTTGGCGCTGGCCGGCGCGACGGAGATTCAACTCTCCGACACGCTGCGCACGGACGAGGACATCGAATTTAGTTTCGATGTTACCGCTCAGGGTTCGGCTCGCGACTCGGTGATCGTCCAGGGTAACTACTTCATCTACGCCGTAGCCGCCGACGAGGATACCTTCTCGCTCGGTGTCTCCAGCAATGCCTTGGCCATTCGCCACTCGCCGGCCTACGAATTCACCTCGCCGCTGTTGGGCCAGGTGATGCCGCTCGATCCCAGTCAGCAAGATCGCTATACCATTGAATGGCAGCGCGGTCGCTCAGACCAGGATCTAGACGGTAATGCGATCATTTCGCTCTATTACACGGGTGTTGATCCCACAGTGGTGAACTACTCTGGCACTGATTCAAGCCAGTTGTTGGCCACTTCGGGCACCAACCCGGGTAATGCGGTCCTGGTCGCGGGCAATATCCGCGAGGATGACGAGGGTGCCAACGATCAGTTCGTTTGGAACTTCCGCGATCCACCGGGTGCCTTGCCCAAGGTCTTCAAGCCGCGCAAGACGACGATTTTCGCCCCCAACCCGCACATCGTACAGTCCGGCTCGACGGTCGACACGGCTTGGGTCTACGCGGTGCTGCATGACACACTGGGTAACACACGCGTTCAGGCTGGTGGTGCGATCCTATTGCGCGGTGGCTCGGAGTCTACCTATCAGCCCACGCCGAAGGTGATCATGAAGACGCCGCCCGCTGGCGGGCAGACGATCGTCAATGGTGATATCGTCCGCCTTGAGTGGGACGACTTCCTGATTGATGATGGCACGGGCACGGATGACGCCTATCTGCGCCTCTACGCGGCACCCAAGGGCAAGTACTCTACGCTGACCGCACTCGAGTCCAATGCCAAGGGCCGCGGGGGCGCCCTAGATGTGTTTGTTATCAACAGTATAAACGGTGAATTGGCTGGGGATAACAACACGGAAGAGGCTTATTCTTCCACGATCAAGACAGTGCGCGAAAGTGGCGATGACTTCATTCTCTGGGATACCAAGACCACATCGTTCAAGATCACTGGTACCCCGACGGAGTTCGACATCTTCATCGCTGCCAGCGTTGACCCGCGGTTTGGCGACAACGTGCTGGTCCCGAGTCTCGTCGCGCTGCAGGTTGACTCCGTGGCCACCGGTATCGGTTCCCAGGCTCAGAAAGGCGTGCTGTCGAAAGCCCCCGGCGCTTTACGCGTCGAAGGTGCCGATCCGATCTACAGCATCGAGCTCGGTCCGGGCACGATGACGGCGGCGACGGGCGATACGCTGGAGATGGACGTGCTGGTCAACTCGCAGAATAGCTCGATTGACCTGATGGCCATTCATCTCAATGTGCCTCGCAACTACTTCGAGGTCATCGACATGGATGCCGGCACTACTGGTCTGCAGCCGTTCGCCGATTCGACCGGCGCCTTTAAGACGCCGTCGACCATCGCGCAGAACGACACCACGCAGGGTACCGACCAGTTTATTAAGTTGAACTTCGTCGAGTCCATCATCAACGGCGAAGTGGTTGGCAACGCGACGGGCGACAGTTCGCAGGTCGCCGCCAAAATGAAGTTGCTGGTTAAGCAGTATGCCGGCGGCGCGCCATTGGATACGAGTCTGGTCTGGTCAACGAACAGTGGACGTAAGACCGGTTTCCGTCGCGGGACAGTCGAATTGGCCGCTCCGGCGCGCGAGGTGTTCGTTACCTTGACGCCAGCTGCTCGCTTGATTGTCACGGCGCCGCTTGAAGGTCGGTCAAGTTACGCCGACACGTTGGATGTGCACTTGCGCCAGATCGGTTCAACGCAGGATATCACGGACCAGATCTATATCAAGGCCAACGATGTCGTGCTTGACACTACCAGCAGCAGCACGGATCTCGATTTGTCCGGCGTTTCGGGCACCTTCGTGGTCAGTGAAACGGTGACGGGTGTAACCAGCTCGGCGACGGGCACGGTCACTGCGGTCAACGGCACGGTAGTAAGCCTGTCACCGGTCGTCGGGACCTTCTCGGCAGCAGAAAGCGTCACTGGCGGCACCTCGGGTGCTGCGGGTTCGGTGACTACTATTGCGGTCGGCAATGTGACGGTCGGAGATTCGGTGCAGGTCATAAGCGACGCGTTCGGTACCATCACGTTGACCGAGATTCCGGCCGGCATCTACGAACTGGCGGTGAAAGCCGACGGTTATATCAGTGGCCGGACCGACACCTTGAACCTGTTCGATGGGCTGACGGTCGTCGCGGATCCGACCTTTGGTTCGGATGCGTTGGGTGCGTTGTCGCCGGCGACACCGCTGGGCTTCTTGCGCGGTGGTGATGCCACGGGCGACAACCAGGTCGACATCGCCGATGCCAACCTGATCTTCAGCATCTGGAATAAGACCCCGGCCGATGCGGGCTATGTCCGTGCCGCCGATGTCAATGCTGATGGCGTGATCAACTCCATTGACCTGGGGTTTGTCACTGCCAACTTCGGCAACGACGGTTTTGGTGCTCCGCCGGTCTTCAAGCGGATCACCGAAGCGGGCGACAATTCCGTCGCCATGGTCGAGGTGCAGGGTGTTGATGAGGTTGAAGCCTGGTGGCCCGGTAGGGTCTTCGAGGTGACGACCAGGGTCACCGGTATGAGCGACGTCATGGCCTACGACTTGGGCATCAGCTACGATCCTGACCGGGTCAAGCCGTTGTCGAGTAGCCAGGCCGTGACGGAAGGGGATGTCTTCGCGGAGAACGCCCGCGGCACCCTCTTCTTCGAGCGCTCGCAGCCGGGTCTGATCGAGGTAACCGCCGGGCGCGTCGGTCGCGACATGACCGCCAGCGGTGATGCCGATCTAGTCACCGTCCGCTTCGTTGCTTTGGCCGACGATCCGGGTGTGATCGAGGTCGTCTCCGGTCAGCTGGTCAACAGCGCCTACCAAGGCGTGCCGATGCGGGTCAAGAAGGCACAGGTGCTGCCGCAGATGGCGGCCCTGTTCCAGAACTTCCCGAACCCCTTCAACCCATCGACGGAGATTCGCTTCGACATTCCGACTGCTCGGAACGTCAAACTGCGGGTCTACAATCAGCTGGGCCAGACGGTCCGCACGCTGGTGCAGTCGCGGATGAAGGCCGGCTCTTACCGGATCAAGTGGGACGGTAGGACCGAGGCTGGTCACGGTGTATCCTCAGGGGTATACTTCTACAGCCTGGAGGCGGGTGATTACTCGCAGATCCGCAAGATGACCTTGGTGAAATAAACACCTCGGCATCCGCTGAATCAAAGCGCCGCAGGGGGGCAACCCTCTGCGGCGCTTTGCTGTTCTGTAGGAAAACTATTCCGCGTTGCTGCGGGGTGGGGGTGAAAAAACAGCTAGAGTCGGAAGAAGGACTTGTGTATTGATTGTGCACAAATCCTTCTTTTTAAACTGTTTAGGTGATTTAATTCTCTGGCATCGGCTCATTCAGGCATATATTTTGCATTGTTTGCGCCGTGAGCTCTTACTCTACCCGGGAAAGCGTCCGCAGCATATGAAATCCAATACGAAAATAATCCTTTTGTTGGCGCTGGCGGTCAGTGGCCTTTTTGAGCCATTAGCTGCGCAGACACTGCGCCTGCGCCAACAAGGCACGAACGCCAATCGCGTCAGCGTCCAAGTCGGCGAGACGATTGATATCGAGGTCTATGGCGAATTGACCGGGGTCGAAGCCGCTGGATTTTCGGTGTTTATAACGGTTCCAGATAATGCCTTCCAGGTGGTCGACCAGCGTCCGCCCGGTGCCAGCGGCGAACAAGTGGGCGTGCAACCCTTTGTTCAGGGACCGCTTTTTCAGGGGGCAGGCGAACAAGCCAATTATCTAGTGCCGGAAACCGAATCGATCGCTTCCACTTTTGCCGGTCAGCAACTCGAATACGCCGCGGTCATCGGTGGTGCGGGCGACCGAATCCGCAGCGGTAGTGGGGTCTTGGCGACCTTTCAAGTGCTCTGCATTCAACCGATCGATAATGGCCTGATCAACATCGAGGACAATGCGATTCTCGAGACGCGATTAGTGCTGTCCGATGGTGTCAGCGAACGACGTTTTATCACGACCCAGGGCATGGAAATCACGGTCACTGGGTTAGAATTGCGCGACATACCCGATGTCGTCCTATTACCCGGGCAGGCAGACAGCACGCAAATTGGCAGACTCTCCAACTATGTGCAGACGACGCGTCCGTCGGTGAAGGCCGACTCGATCGAGTGGTCTTATGAACCGACCGATCTCGAGAACATCATTATCGAAGTCGATCCGGTGACCACCAATGTCAAGATAACCCCACTCGAAGGGTGGTCGGGACGCCAGCGGATCATTTGGACGGCGACCGAGCCGGCCAACGCGGTCCGGGAGGGTGAGCCGATTATCTCGGCGAGCGAAATAACCGAAATCGTGGTCAATAATCCACCGATGTTCCTGATCGCACGCGATGAAGATGGCGTGCGGCGCGATACGGTGTCGTTTGCCGAGGACGAGCATTCATTTTTGCCGGAAACCATGCCCAATACGCAGAAGGCTTTTAATTTCGGCGACCTGGATTTGATTGTCGAAGACCCGGACGTGATTGACCCGCAGGAGGAGTTGCGCTACACGGTGCTGAACTTCGGCGGGTTCAACAGCGACGGTAGGTTGAGCGCCACGGTGGTGGGGGAGACGCACGAATTATTGATCTGGTCGGTGCAGGATTTTGCTGGCTTGGACTCTTTGCGGGTTTTGGCGACCGACGGCTTGCGCGGCGGCACGGATACGTTGGTCGTGTTGGTTGAGGTTGAGCCAGTAGCCGATGCGCCGATTTTCATCCTCGATGTCGAGGAGCGCCGGCCCAAGATTACTCGGGGTGGAACCAAAACCTATCTGCTGCCCGATATTGTCACCGATGTCGATACGCCGATCGACAGCCTGGTTTTTTCGTGGATCGACGATCCGGGAGAGAATTTCACGGTCGACACCACGAGGACCGGCAATGGCTTGGAGATTCGTATTAAGGGGCGCGCGGATTACGCCGGTGACGGACGCATCTCGTTTCGGGTCGTCGGACCCGGGGACTTAGAAGATACGATGGCCTTGTTTTTCACGGCTTCCGAGGATTTGCCGCCGTCGCTTATTCAGAACGAGATAAAAATAGAGTTGTCGCCGGGCGGTATGCCGCAATTGGAGAGCCTCGACGGCTATGTCAACGACCCAGACAACTCGCCGGAGGAGTTGTCTTGGACCGTGCCGCCGTCGATCGCCGACATATCTATCGATGAGGAACGCGAGCTTGAGGTTGGAGCGCCGCTGAAGTTTATCGGCTATGAAGAAGTTCTGCTGACGGTGAACGACCCTGGCGGCCAAGGTGACCAACTGAAATTGCGCATCTATTCGTCCGACGGCGATCCAGTGGCCGGTGGGCTGCCAGATTTGATCCTCGACCGTGGCGAGAGTCATCGCGAAATCGACTTAGATGGCTATTATTCCGATTCGGACAATTCCGATAGCGAAATGTTTTGGGAGCGGCTGAATACGTTCGACCAGAATAATCTAGAAGTCAACGTCGATCCAATAACCCACGGGGTCACGTTCTATGCACCCGAGACGGCGTCGTTCGGCACCGAGACGGTAGTCTTTCGCGTTACTTCGCCCGAGGGGACTTCGGCCAACGATACCATGTTGGTTACGATCCGTACGGGCGGGAGTAGTTCGCCCGCCGACGATTTCAGCCTGCGCTCCCTCCCGGCCGATCTGCAAGTCCCGGTTGGATCGTTCACCGACGTGTTCAACCTCAATGATTTTGTCCTGGCAATTTGACCACATAGGGCACATTCAACCCGGCGAAGCGATCCACCTCGAATTGCGACACCGCTCCAGTAACGACAATGTCGATCCCGAGTTTCATCGCTAGTTCAAGCGCCTGTCGCGGCTTGAGAAAACCCGCATTGGGCACATTGGCATAGCGCGTGATATCGACGACTTCCAGACTGTCGTGCGGTTCGAGTCTGGTTTTGATCTTTTCAACGATGCGTTCCCCCGCACCATATTCTTCAAAGCCCTCGAAATCGATAATGGCAAGACGCAACACCTGGGCGGGCTGGTAGAGTCTTTTCGGCGCCGGTACTGGCTCGTAGAGCTCATGCCGCCAGGCCAGCCGACGCCGACCGGACATAAAACCGTGCAAACGCACACCAAATGTGAAGGACGACTTAGTCGGATAGTCCAATAAGCCGAATTCCCGATTGAGTTCGAGATCCACCCCCTTGATGATGTTGAGTCGCGTGCCCATCTTGACAATCGCGATGGCCCTAGCCTGCTGGGAGAAAGCTACTTGCGATTGATATTCAATATTGAAGCTGGCCCAACGATTGCGCCGCCCGAACTCAAGCCCCACTCCCCATATTAATTGCGAGAGCACATCGAGGTTGCCAGAGCGATACAGCCCCCCGTTGAGCAATAGCGAAGCGTGCCTGAAGTGGATGTCCATCAACCCCTGCAACCCGATATCGAGCGATTCGCTGCTAAAGGTGCGAATCCCCCCGATCGCATCTAGCGCATGCTCGCCCTTATACCCCAGCGGCAGACCAAGCAACACCTGATAGCCAGTATAAAAATTAGACGGCAGCTTGCCAGGCCGGGACATTTTGATCCCAATCACCGGGTCGCCGGTGCCGTATTTGTTGAGCCCGCTCGCCGAATCGAGCAAGAAGGGCACCATAAAATTCAACTCCAACCCGTCGCTGAGACCATAACCAATGCCATAGCCACCCGTATAAATACTGCCCTCGCCCAATTCGGGCACTGTAATCGAATTGGAACGGTTCATAATGCGCAGCCGGAAGCGTCCCCCGCCCAAAGGTTCCGCGCTGTGCACCAGATCCAGGCCCTGGCCCATCGGCGGGCTAATTGCGCCGTTTTTAGGTCGGCGCATCAAAGTCATGTTCTGGGCGGTTGCGTCCTGGTAGACACCGAGTATTCCGACCACCAGTACGAAATAACTGAGAATGTACTTCATCTTAGAATCCGCTACTCGATTCGAGTTGTAGTTCGAGTGAGATCTTGCTCATTTCCTGCAGCAACTGACCGGGATCGCGAAAATTAAAAGAACCCGCAAGCAAACTAACTTGGGCGGCAGCGTTATGCGGATCGGCGCGATCCACTACGCTATAGCGGCCCAATTGAAAGTAGGCTTCGGCCAACATCAGACGCACGTGGCGTTGGTCAAAACGGTCATGTCCCAACTCGCGCTTGCCCTCGTCGAGCCGGAAAGCCGAATTGTAGTCCGCACTACTCTCCAGTGCCTGGGTCGCAAACTGCGCCGCATCGTTGTAGCGCCGACTCGCCAGCGCCACACCAGCCCAGCCCGTCCACGCATCGGCATTGCGTCTGTTGAGACGCGTCGCCTGCTGGAACGAATTCCAAGAGCCCTCCAGATCCTGCTGACGAAAAAAGGCCCAGCCGATGCCATTGTGCGCTTCGGATTTGATCTCGTTGAGTATGGCCTCGGACCCTTCATACGTGTCGGCCTGCTCTAGGGTCTTGGCAAAAAAATCGATCGCCGCCGGATAATCGCCCGAATTGTAGCTGACCCAGTCTATGGGCAAACGGTCGCGCAGTTTTTTCTCCTGCTTTAGCAATGCTTCCGGTCCGATACCGCTGCCTCCGCCACAGCCAGCGAAAGCCAGAGCCACCAGAGTTACCATTGCGATAGTCAACAATTTGTTCATCGGCACA
>JACLAC010025800.1_pt1 | contig 14236 bp, 6 predicted proteins | sample 8027881 | NCBI WGS metagenome assembly JACLAC01 (sample SAMN15725517, study PRJNA655200) | protist metagenome | isolation source: fluorescence activated cell sorting (FACS) single amplified genomes of... | place: Spain: Blaines Bay Microbial Observatory, Mediterranean Sea | collected 2016-01-19 | reverse complement strand
GTTGCAAAAAAGAAAAGCAGCTGCTATCCAAGTAAAAATTCAACGTGATCAAATAGCGAAAGGGTTAGAAGCATTGAGATTAACAAAACAATGGGATAAAGCAGGTGCATTGTTAAGTGACGTAACATCACCAAAAAAGAAAAAGAAAAAGAAAAAAAAGAAAGGTAAAAAAATGTCAGCGTCAATGCCTGAATTAAGAAAAGGAAATAATAATGATTTACCTCCAGTACCAGATCCAGGACCAATGCCAGAAGAAGCAAGAAGACGCATGGTAGAAAATCAAAACAAACCAACTGCACAACCATTTACATCTCCATACGAAGCACCTCCACAAGGAGAAAAAGCATTGCCCGGACCATCTGGTAAAACCGTGCCAGCTTTTGCTAAAGTGCAAGGGGAGAAAGGTCTTGTAACTTTTTAAAAAAGTGTGTGTCTGTGTGTGTGTGTGTGTGTGTATTATGGTATGCGTTTTTGTATAAAACAAGAGAGCCTTTGTTTATAAATTTGTAAAAAATAAAAAAATATTTATTGACATATATTTGAGATTATTAATTTTATATAATATTTTTTTACCAGGTAATATATGAAAGAGTCTGGCTCTGACGACGCTGAGCATATTCCATAGTAAAAACCTTAAATAATACATAAGATTATTATTAAAAATTTAAAAGCTAAAAAAGTGTGTATCATTCATGATAAACATTTATTTATGAAAAAAATAGTATGACAAAGAATCATACGGTCAACATAGGCATTCCACGCAATTCATCATCATTAAAGCCTCTGCGAGATGTATTTATTTGATTCGGGCATTTTAATTCCCTCATAACCGATGGTAAAGCTTGATTTACACCTAATACTTCTCTACCCCCGGTCGCAAAGCCTTCAAACGCTTCTGCTAATTTTCGTATAGGTGCGACAACAAATCCTGAAGCAGGGCCAAATGATATACCCTCCGCCACATTCTTTATTGATCTAGAAATCCGTTCCATTGGGATTAAAAATGCTCCAGATGCACCTTTTACTGCTGTAGCACCTTTTCCTTCGCCCAGAGCTTTAAATGCATCGCGTAACTCCCGTATTACACCTGCTGGATTTCCAAAAATATCTAGAGAACCGAACAGACCTGGAACAGCTAACAATGCATCGGCTGCGTAATGTGCCCATAATTCTTCCAACATAATTCGAGAGGATCGTCTAATGTTTGACAACCGTACAGGTGCAAATTCAATTGATGCCCCAGTCACTCCACTAGTGCTAACATGCATATGTATTCTAGACACTTCAACACTACCTAGCGATGGATAATACCACTTTTTAACTTCCTTCGCTTTTTTAGGGGAGATTGTTGTATTATTGTTATTACTATTAGAACTATCTGCATTTATATTTTGTCGTTGTTCTATATTATTATTGTTGTTGTTGTTACTATTATGTAGATCTATTTTCATACTGTTAACATTGTTTCCCGCAAAATCATCGCCGAGTTTCTCGTTTTTTACATATCTATCTTTACCATACAACGCATCCAAATTAAGCGCAAGAGCTTCCATAAATGTACTAACCATTGGACCTTTAGCGTTAAGTACGATGTTTCCAGCATCGATCATTACAGTTTCTATACCAACACCTTCATATACAATATTTAATCCCAAACCAGGATTTTCAATCAATAAAAACACAACACCAGGCTGTAGATCGATTTGAAATCTATTCACCATTATACTTGCACTTTTCTTACCAAGGTGTAAATGAAAATCTTGTAGGGCTCCATGCATAATTTCATTTCCATTCTCTTGATCAAATAAACTAATATTTAAACTACTTAACGTAGCAAAACAAATTATGTTTTTCGCAGATACTTCTTCCTTCGCGTTGTCATCATTTTCTTCTTCCATTTCTTCATTGATTTCGAGAATAGTACTACGTGTTGTTTCATTGTTTTTACTCTTCAAATTATTGTTGTTGTTATCACGTTGTTTTTCTTGTTGTTGTTTTTCTTGTTGTTGTGTACTATTGTTATCAACTTTCTTGACATTATCATCAATAGAAATATTTGTACATGCGTTACTAAATTTCATTAGTCGACTTACTGCTTCAGGAGACAGTAATAATTCTAAGTCTCCGGCTTCACCCTCAAAACTAATTTGCTCTTCATAGATAGTAAGTTTTCCGCTGGATAATGCTGCTTTCGGTTGATTAATACTATCAAAAATACTGCCTGTAGAACTTTCCTGACTTCGCCTTCGACTACTGAAAACACGTGGTGATGGAGGTGGTGTTGTCTCGGATAACGAACGACTTCTATTTTTAACAGTATGGAAAGCAACAATTGAAACATTTGCGCGACGTCCACCCCACACAATAAACGAGTTGATACTGTCCGGTTTTCCATCAGTTGCTACAAATGAGCCTAAATCAAGCAAGATATTAACAACACTTTTTTCTATTAATTCTGAATTGGACATTCTTACTTGTGCATTTAATGAAGAAAAAATAAAAGTCGCAATAGGTGTTAAAGCTAATTGGCTATTACGGCGTTTACGATCATCGTCACTATCATCATATTCTATTTCAACGATACCTCTAGGTGTTGGGACTTGCATTTTCCGTTTGTTAGATGAGGAAGACGTTGTCTTCGTTGTTGACATAAATCCACGTTGAGGAGGAGTTTTGAAATTATTACTAGTTGAGATAGACACGTGTTCAATTTCTTGTAATTTTGATTTTAGTCTATTTGAAGCTATCAAAGTACTGTTATTAGCAACAGGAGTTATCGCTTTTCTTCTTCGACTATTACGTTTGATTAATGACTCTGTGTTGTTACGATTAGTATGCCGGCTGTTATTTACATCTTCTTGCAACAATAATGATAAAGCAATATGGTCAGCACAAACTTCAATCAATGTATATGTCGCACCAGTTTTTTTATTATTACTATCTTTCGACAGGTTCTTGTTACCGTGGTTGTTATTATTGCTATTTATATCATTGTTGGTTGGCGTGTTATTCTTCATAGATGAATTATAATTGCTAGTATTTTCATTGTTGTCATCATTATAATAATGGTTGCTATTGTCATTTCCATAATTGCTATTATTATTATTCATTTCACCGTCTTCATCTAACATTTCATCCTCGCCCAACAAAACATCCCATGCCCATTGACTCCATGTACTGTTGTTAATACTACTAACATTGTAACTTTCATCTAACATACCGTTAACATTATCATCTTCATTATTGTTCATATCAATATTTGTCAAATCAATATCTATTGATCCATTTAAATCATTATTACTGCTCCCTGTACCCCCATTTAATAAGTTTTCTTTTCTGCGCCTTTCCTCTCGCTCCTTCGCTTCTCGTGCTCTTGCTTCTTCTAAAAGTTTGGCTTGTTTCTCAGCAGCAGCTTTAGCTTCTATCACATACATTGCCAGTTCTTTTTCTGATTGTATCGCGCGATATTTAATCAACTCGATCGTTTCAACTTGATTTTGTGTAATACTAGCCTCTAAAAATGGAATAAAAACTTCGATGTAAAAATGCGGTCCAAATGGATTTGGATTTTCATTAATTGCATAATCTACAACATCCCGTGGCAAGGGATTTAATGCAAAACGAGCTCGTGCACTAATAGTCGCACGTGATATGATTGGTTTATCATTAGCCCCTCTTAATGCATGATCGTAACGGGATAAGCTGACAGAAAGATCATCTATAACACCAACCTTGTCCATAAAACGTTCATCACCCTCTGGTTCTGACCAATGCTCTGCATCTTTCCCTTGCCCCGTTGAAAAACATTTGAAAGTTCTTAAAGTTACCATCACAGTCGGTCCACTAGGAGCTTCATATTTAAATATTAAATCTCTTATTGTGATATATGTATTTGCAAGTATTTTTGTCAACACAGCGCGTGTCCAATCATCTGCTATACCTGCAACACCACTAGGTTCAGCATTGCCATTATCGTTGTTCTTATTTGAATTATAGTTATTATTTACATTTTCATTATTATTTTCATGATTATTATTATTTCCTACAGTAGAGGATGTAGGATTGGTTGGGATAGTTTGACAAGTTGTATGTGCTGTATGTTTCATTTCTGCTTCTGTTTTAGAACGAATGACAATTAATATGGTATCAATCAAAAGTTCAATAGGCTGTCCAAATAAATTCGTCCATGGTATTGTTACACTTAATTTTTTAATGAAGCCACGCGATATGTCAAACGTTAATGGAACACCAAGAGTCTCGCGTAATACATCTAACTTTAGCTCTAAATTATATAATATAAGGTTACCACCAATTGTTAATTGATCTACATTCAGAGAATCTTTACGTATAAAGTATGATAATTGCTCCAATATCAATTCTGTTAAATATCCCCGTAAAGGCAAGGTAGCAACTGATAAGACTGCTTGCATGTTGAATCGTAAACAGTAACTGAAAAAGGAATGATTACATGACACTACCTGTCGTCCATTCTGTTCTTTATGTATATTTTTGTTGAAAATGAATTAATTAATTAGTCTACACGAGCGATGTGCCGACTGCACGACTGGCCGATATTCTCATATTATTGCACTACCAGGTATTATTATTGCTATTATTATTTATTTTTTTTTGAAGAGAAGAATTATTTGTTGTTATGTGATTACCAGGATTAGCTCTACCACCAGGTGGTATAGATCTATGCCAGTACTAGCTCTACCACACTACTGCTGGTGGTATCTTAAGAATCTATAGGTTAAGGTATGATGGTAATATATCATATTATAGTATTGTGTGTATAGGGTGGAATTATACTGGTATTAATAGCTATTAATAGAATTAATCTAAAATTAAAGAAAATAAAATAAATATTCTCTTCAAGTTTAGAAGGGTTGAGCTCCGCAAGCTTCCTTATTTACTTTTGCCCACCCAATTTGATTTTTTTCATTGTCAAAAACTAGGTAATAATTACGCATAAGAGTATCCCCAAATATAAAATACCCGCCAGGGCCTGTTCCGCGGACAGCAAGGCAATACAAAGATTTGTCGCCATCTGCACGTACATCACCTTGAAGTAAATAATCTTCAGGGTGCATTTCTAGGTTGACGTTATTGTCTAACCCGATATGGAAAAAAGGAAACAGTGCAACATCAGTGGATGTAAGGTTGAAGCATGCTCCGTCAAAAAGTGTAGGCTGACCTGGTTCAGTACAAATACCAGGCAATTTAGCACCTCCGGTGTTACATGTATTTATGAATTCTTGCTTCATTGAAGCAAACCCTTCATCAGGAAGCAGCAGGATATTTGTACCTGTATCTAAGATGCTTTCCGCTGACAATCCTTGAATAGGTTTCTTATTGCCCCCAATAGTAAAACTAAGCACATCCACTCCATAAAAATGACCTTTTCTAGGTACATATTGCATGATACCAGTATATAAATTTGGATCTATCCCGCCTAACGTTAAAGTACCATTACTTTTTGAGCCATTGTTATTAAAACATACAGCAAAGATAGCATCAACTTTATTTCCTTTTACCAGCTGCGCAAATACATTTCGGTTGCCATTTCCAATAAATCCCATGACTCCAGTAACTATTTTCCACTGATCTGCATCTTCTGTCATTTTTGTTATCGATCCAAATTGAACACGTACGGGACCAAGAGAGCCAATTGAAACGTCATCCTCATACACATTCCCAGAGACAGTGCAACGAGCTGTCATATTTTTTAGATCACATGTTAAATAAGAGTTTGAAAATGTAGGAGGCGAACCTACTTTTGAGGTTGTTGATTTTGACGCGTCATATGCATTATTTGGTGGCTTTGGATTGCAACCAGAGCAACCAGCACCTTCAATATCCAAATTGCTGCTTCCACTATCAACATTTACAGGGAACTGAACAGGCGGTGATCCAACATTAATAAATGTCCAATATATAGCGACTGGCCAAATATTCCCACCTTGCGGAAAGTTGTGTGAATCCTTTGACATTAATTGACGAACAACAGAGGAATGAATATAACCAGGTTTAGTTTTCATGTGGTGCAAATGGATTGGCAAAGTATGGAATTTTGGTTTATTCATTCCAACAGCTACTTTAAACTTGTTTTGAAATCCTTTGGTAGTAACATCATGCTTACCGACCCCTGCTGGCCCCTTATATTTTTTCGGAGATCCAGAAGAGAAAATACGGTATTTTTTATATATTGTAATACCGTACCTGGTATATAGTGCTATATTAGTACATGGATATTATACCTGGTAGTGCTTATATTTATAAAGAATGGAAATATACAGTACCAGGTAAGGACGGAAGAAAAAAAATAAAAAAAATAAAAAGCACAAAACATAAATCTAATTAATACCCACACAGGAGGTATTTATTTATTTACGCTTCGTATTTATTATTGAGATTATTTTTAGATTTATATAGTCTATGTAAAAGCCTGATTGGAACCCAGGGCCAGAAAGCAGAACAGGAGAAATTGTTCTTGATTAATTATACGAAAAAAAAATACCATATTACTTTTAGGTTACGAATAGTTCATTAAAGTAAATATATATTATATTATTTTTTCCAACACCACCTCTTTTTCCTTTGGCCCTTTCTTCATTCCTTATTAATCTAATTCCATAAATAATTTATTCGAAAGTGGTGCATGTCCAGCTCCTCCTCCATTATTATTACTGTTACTATTTGATTTCTTTTGTTTCGATTGATCATTAGTATTATCATCATCAACAACAACTTGGTCATCATTTGCATCTTCGACTGCGTCTTCCTCTGCTGGGGTAAAAATTGGATTTGTTCTACTGACTTTAAAAATATTTAATACCCATTTCTCATTTGCTTTTTTGCCTATCTTAATTGCCATGTTACTTTGAGATACATCATATCGACATTTCGATATATCAATTGAAGCGCCATCTGGTGCTCTTAGTACAAATCCATATGTTTCCTCCTTAGCAGCAAATTTTAAATGAACACAATCAGTTTTATAATCAATTACTACTGTCGAAGAATCAATATCTTCAACCTGTACTAGTATTGTTACCGAGGATTTGTCTTGGCGAAACCGATAGCGTGGTAATTTCAATAAATCTTTTCCTTTCGCTACAACATCTTTTTGTACAAATGAATTACTTTGACCTTTCGCAGCATTTTTTTGCTTGTTTTGCTTCTTTTTAGTAGATTCACCCGCTCCATTTCCACCTGATGATGGTAATGTTCCTAAATTGCCATATGTATCCCAGTAATAACCTAAGCCTTCGTCACCATATTTAAATACGTAAAATTCTTTTTTACCATCAAATTTTGCAGACGGAATAAATTTAGCTTGTTTCGCTGCTTTCTTTGCGTCGCCATTTGCTGCTTTTAATGCTAATGCTGCCATTGCTTTTTCTTGCTTAACACGCTCTTCTTCCAATCGTTTCTTCTCTTCTTCCTCATGTGCTTTATCGCCTTGTTGTTGCCATTGGTTATATGCTTCCCTAGCTTCCTTTAATTTTCTTTGCATTTCAGGAGATAAGCCTGGAATTCCATCGCTAGTATCGATGCTTTCGCTAACGTCGTCGTCTTCATCCATGCCGCTTTTTGATGATGATGAAGTTGATGGTGCTGGTGGTACATCATCGTCTTTTTCCTCTTTGCTATCTTGATCGTTTGGTTCGATTGTTTCTGAAACTGCTTGTGGTGCGCGCGTAGAAGATATTTCTGAAATTAATTTATTATTTTTATTTTCAGATAATATTCCACTTTCGCCATCATCAAGATCTGGCTTTGGTTCCGTAAATTTCTTACTTGGCTTTTTCGGTGGTGCTTTCACTGGAATAGTGACTTGTAATAAATTTTTCTTCTTTATCCACTTAGCTTTACCTTTATCCCCAATCACTTCATATGGCAATCGTCTTTCAAGTGAATAAATATCCTTTACTTCTACGCTTAAGTATCGGCTATCAACATCTAGATCAACATCAGCAATACTAGTTACTTTTGGTAAGGAGATTTTACAAATTAATTCCTTCGGGCGTTTGCTTTCAACTTCCCGTGTATGTATTGTATCTTTTAAATCAAAAAGTCCACGTTCAACGATAACAATCTTTGGTTCTACCACACCACCTTTAACTGGTTCTACTTCTGATTCTTTTGTTTTTTTATTCTTATTTTTCTTTTTTGATTTTTTCTTCTTAGAATTGGTACTGCTGCTACTGCTACTACTATTATTACTATTATTACTTTTCTCATCTGGTTTCGAATCATCTTTTTTATCTTTTTTCATTGATAACATATTTGGTTTTCCACCAAAAGCTTTTACGCCTCTTAAAATACGATAGTTATCATCCAAATCACACTCTGAACCAGCAAATTTTTTATAATTTGCTTTTATAGCATTAAACGCTACGGATGCTACCATATTTTTAAACTGGTCACTTTTACGGGCTTTATCGACTGTTTCTGGATGAAAACAGACTTCAAAAGTCATACATGGTTGTCCTTTTTTATCTTGTACCATATGTGGTGGTCCAATCATATGTGGCAATTTCCAATTTTGACCTTTTGCCGTATTTGTAAAGGATGGTTTTTCCAACACATCTGCACAACAAACATTAATAAAACATTTTTCTTGCGAGGCATCACCTTCAACTTTTTTACCAAGCTTTTTAGTTTTGATAACAAATCCACCTTTTGGTTTAATAATTTTCATATCTTTTGGCACTTTATCATCATGTTCCATTTGATTGATATATTGCTCATATTCCGCCCTGTTTTTTGGATCTGATATTTCTTGCATGTATTCACCCAATAGCTTTTTAAATTCAGGCTCTTTAAATGCTTTTGTCAGCCTTGTCTCCTCCTCTTTTGTTAATTTCAAATCGTTTTTAGTACGGTTCATAGCGTCTAATAATTTCTCTTCCGTATCAAACGGCATTTCAAATTCTGCTTTTTCATCCGACATATTGTATATATGTATGTATATATATATATATATATATATGCGTATGTGTGTATATACGTATATGTATATATATATATATATATTCTTCGTATACAATTCGTTGTACCTATCGTTTGAATTTTCAAGAAGTATACCATCTCTCATTCCCTTGTGATGTTTCATATATACACGGAAGAATTTCTATTTTTTGTTTTGTCAGGTATAGTCCAGTAGTATTTATTACTGTATCATTATTAGAATAATTATTATTATTTTGAAAAAAAGAAAAATTTATTGTGATCTTGTGTGAATTCTTATACTTGTTAGTATATAAAGGTAATAATATTCCTATATTATATATGCTCACATGATTTTCAATTGAAACAGAATTGCAAGTATTAAATTAGCATCGGCATACCACCAGTGGTAGCAGGGCAGGGCAAATGTCATTTTTTTGAAAACCCGACGACAATCAACACGAAACGAAATGTGAATGATCCGATCAGCCGTTAAAATCATCATATTTTTCATTATTCTTTTTTAAAAACAATAAAAACAAAACAGTAGAAAGAATAGAAACACATGACAATATCTACAAGTGTGTTTCTCTCTCTCTCGCTCGCTCTCTCTCTCTCTTTAGTGAGATTATATTAACAATAATAACATAAAGAAATCAAATAGAAGAAAATTAAAGTAAAGAAACAAAAATAAAAGATGAATAACTTATCGTTAATTGGGAAAAAGGCACATGTAACCACTACAGCCGATAACAGACAACGTCGAGTACCATTTATTGAACCAATGATATCACCTAAGAAAAGAAAGAATACTACTTCGTCTAGAGTGAAGCGGAATAAACATAACGATGCAGCTGTTAAGCAATTGCTATTTGAAAATCGTCAAAGTCAATCAAATGATCATATTAATTATAGAATGGAGAACAACAATAACCAGAATAACTTGCCGATAAATTCTCCCAACGCAACTGCATGGCTACGTTCGCAAGGTTTATTATTTCAAACTGATTTTAACAGAAATGCTAATTTGGTGATTGAAGAGGATGATACTGGGATTATTATAACATCTCCTAGAAAAAAAGAGGGATATTCAAATATGAAATCATACGATCAAGATATAAAGGATGAAGAAGAAGACCAAGTGGAACCTCCACCATATACTACGCCACCATCTTATTGGCGTCAACGTTTTGGTAGTAGTAATAATAATAATAATAGTGAAAATCACTCTATTAATGGTAACGAAATGAGTCCATCATCAATGTTACATGTAGAACCGGAAGCAACACCTTCACCATCTTACATTTTCTCAAATACTGCAACGAAACATCCATTACGTATTATTAAAAAGGATACCGACGAAGCAGAAGTAGAATTAGAAGTTGAAAGATGGATTCAAAAAGTGAAAGAAACTACATTAGCGGAAGATGGTGATGAAGAAAATAACGGTGCTGATAATAAGAATATGAATATTACTACATTTAATTCAAAAAGTATAAATGAGTTTATTGATGGTAAAAAGGGTCATCAAAATAACGGGCATACGTCGCTAATGGACTTAATGTCTTCTCCTGGTGATATACGTCAATGTTTTGCTGGTTATGATACAAGTGATACTGAAAATGATGAAGAAGATTTCGAACAGGAGGAACAGCATGCTGGTGAAGCAAGGAAAATATTACGAACTTGGTTAAATGCTGAAGATGAGGCAGAAAAGATTAAATTACGTGCAAAAACAAATGCATTATTGGATGATGCAATTACGCAAGATCAATCTTATCAACGACAACGATTAAATACCAATAATCGCAAAACGTTTCATGAAACTTTACGCGATTCAAACCGTACAGAGATTATATTAGACAAGGATCAAATACGGCAAATACGATCGAATTCGCGAAATCCTAGATTAGTAATTGAGGAGAGACAAAGATTGTTAAATGAAAAAAGAGAGCGCAGAAAACAACGACAAGAAAAGTTGGCAAAGGAAAGGCAAGAGAATACTATAAATATGAGTAAGTCGGAATACAATCGTTATAAAGCAAAGGAGGAGAGTGAAAAACGTCGTCAATGGAGATTACGACAAAAAGAACAACGGGAAAAACAAGTCCATAGATTACATCGCGTGAGTGATGACGATGAAAGCCCACCACCATTTAATCGTAATAGCAACCATGTTGGTTCATCAAGAAAGTCTAAGAAAAAGATAGTCAATCCCCTGTCTAAATCTATTGTAAAATTAAATAACTTAGTGGAGCAACAAGAAAATGAAGTGAGACAAATGCGAGTTCAATATCAAAAGAAATTGAAAAACGAGCGTGAGGAAAAAGAAAAAGCACGCGTTAAAGAAATGTTGAAATTAAGGCTAGAAAGGGCGAAGCGGGAGAAAATATTGATTGCAAAGGAAGAAATGAGAAGAAAACGTAATCTTTCATTGTTGCAAGAATATTTCAATAATTGGAATCAATTTGTTCTAACAAGGTTTGATGAACGTTGTATGGAAGAAGAAAACATGGCAAATCTTAAAGTCGTATTTCTAAAATGGTCCGTTTACGTTAAAACAGCATTATACGAGCGTAACGATCGTATTCAAAGAAAACATCGTATAGATCAATATAGAGCTTGGGTGAAAAAATCTCATATATTTAAGAAATGGTCAAGATTTTGTAAAAAAAGGAAAAGTGTAAGAAAAAGACAAAGACAAATTGATTTATTTGCACAAAAAAATCGCAAGAAGCGAGTTTGGAAAAGATGGCGTTTGAAAATTAAATATGTCGTTCGACGTAGAGAAAATTACCACAAAGCAACGTTATTGTATAAATGGAGAAGAAAGAATAACTGTTTTAGAAAATGGTGTACATTTGTAAATGATGTACAAAAATTTCGAAATAAAAGACTACGTCGAAAAAAGCTAGATAAGCTTGTCTCCGTAGCCAAAAGTACAAAACAAGAAGAAGCTGAGAAACTTCATGAGGAACGATTGCAAGAAGATTATGTTGCTGAAGGTATCCGAATGGCAACGAAGGTTAGTCCTTATGAATCCAAATACAATGATGAAGATGTTGATGATGATAAATCTCGTTATCATAGCAAGAAAGAAAAATTGAATCGAGATGATAACATGACATCGTCATTACATGCATCACGTGTGCCAGCAGATAATGCATATGAAGGAAAATATTGTGAATTTTTAAGTGCTATGGAAAAACGTGCAGAGGAACGTAAAATAAAACGTGAAGCACGGCGTCAACGTCGCCAATTAGCTGAGCAAGAGAAATTGTATACAGAACAAATCAGGGAAATGGGCAAAGTAGTATTTGTAGATGCTGCTAAAGGTGGAAGAAAGTTCTTAAAACGATGTGAAGCAAAGCGTAGGAAACTGGAAGCAAAGCGTAAAGCAGATCGAATCGAACTTGCAAAAAGAAAATATGGAGATGCCATTATTAAAAATACGGAATTATGCATGAAATACTATGGATTTCGTCCATGGTGTTTATTTATGATACTTGCACGGATGGAAAGCGTTAAAGCCAGAAATCATTTTCATCGAATTGTTACTTTGAAAGCCATGAGGGATTGGAAACATTTTGCAAATGCATCTAGACGCCGTAAAGCTGTAGAAATTTTAAGAAAAGAAGCCCGTGCTAATACGCATTTTAGGTATAACTTAAAAGTTAAAGTTTTTGATGCTATGTTAAGTTATCACAATTCGTTACGAATTCGCGAAGAAGCTGTTCGTAAACAAAATGAATATAGATTACAAAAAGATTGTTTAAGATATCTACGGATCAAAGCACGTGAATTACGTGGTGAACGTATTATACGATGCCAACGTGCAGATGTATTTTATCGAAAAAAATTAGTTTTGAATCTCTTCAGATCATGGAAAACCGTAATGCCAATGTTAAGGGAGGAGAAAAAGGCATCTTTACGTCGACGTGCATTACGATCTAAAGTAAATAGCTGGTTGAAGGATGATGATAGGTTGTGATTGTAAAATGTTGTAAAATAATAATAATAACATAACACTACATATCATTACAACTCGCATATTTTTAATCAAATTTTACTAAAATCGTATTATTCAACCTAAATTCTTATATTTCATTGTTATGGTGATGGAATTTTCATTTCATTACATGAAAACAAAGGAAAAACATTGAAAATACCTTTTTAAAGTTAGGCTCCACTAGTATACCATTTTTCCTATCAATTGGCAAAATAATTTTGACATTTCACGTTTTCAGAAATTAGGGATAGCAGAATTTCTGGCATCAAATTTTTACATTAAAATTTGTACTTAAATAAATTCTTAATTTACCGAAATGACTAAAATAAAGTATTACATTCATAGAAATAATTAAATTATTAAAATATCCATTTATTAAAACACAAAATACATGTAAAAATTACATCGTCATTTTAACAATTTCATCCTTTTCATAAAATAACATATAAATACCACCCATATTAAATCATTACAAAATATCATATTTTAAATGGAAATGTCATTTTTTACATAAATTGTAAATATCGTTTTTAAAATATTTGTCCCTATCAAAAAAACAATCACTATTTTTGTACTAAATAGTGTTAGACAGAGCCAACACTACAAGTGAAAACCACCTATCAAGTAGAGTTACAGCTATAGGGTTACGCGTTTTTTTCAACTTTTAACGGTTATTCAAATATGAAGTAGATGCATAAATATTGATATATTTGGTATAATTATTACCAAACATATCAAAATTGATCGTGGATACTTATTTTGCTAAAATTATGTATCTGTATATGTAAAAAACTACCTTTTGTAATTTTCAAATTTTACATTTTTAGTCCAGCCTATGTCCATACTAATTTGAAAAAAAATCATCATTTTGAAAAAAATTCGTTACGTTGTCAGTTTCATTTAAAACATAATTAGATCAAAATATTCATGTACTTCTTTCCTTTAGGGGTATGTTAAGAGATGTGTCTTATAACGAATTAATTTGTAGAAGATTTAGATAGAAAAATTTGACATATTGTATTTTGGTGATATTTCTGATAATTTTTCAATATTTTGGTGATTTTTTGGTCTCTAACCCTAAACTAACCCGATCTTGAAAATCACATATCGGTGTAAAGCTCGACTTATATGTGATGTATGGACAGGAGGACGGTCGGGGATTGTTTAGGTGATCAGTAGACGACTTTTAGGTATTGGTTACAGCTTTGTATATAATGAGAAAGTGTAGAAATCACATTCGTGTGAGTGTATGTTGATGCTGAAAAATAGAGT
>JACLAC010006146.1_pt1 | contig 14241 bp, 17 predicted proteins | sample 8027881 | NCBI WGS metagenome assembly JACLAC01 (sample SAMN15725517, study PRJNA655200) | protist metagenome | isolation source: fluorescence activated cell sorting (FACS) single amplified genomes of... | place: Spain: Blaines Bay Microbial Observatory, Mediterranean Sea | collected 2016-01-19 | reverse complement strand
ATGTTGGTTCACTTTCGAACTTCTAAAATTAGTTTTATCATAAAAGCGCTCAAAATGTTACATCAATCATAATTCGAAAAATATTTCATTCCCATGTCCCAGTTCGACCTCGACCCCCCACCATCAGGTCATTTGAAACCCCGAACACGGACTGAGTTGAAACTAGGAATAAGCGGACTGATTGATACAAGTTATGTTGATCTGGTTCACATGGCTATTAGGACTGTCATTATTAATGGTCAATTAGGACAAATTGGTTACTAGTTAGTAAACTATTACTGATCAAACTTGATTTTCGAAATGAAGATTTTTGATCACAGGCTCAATTTAATGTGACCATTTAATTGTAACATTGTGTTTACTATATATAAGGGTTGAAATCGATCCATGAACTTGAGCCAAAAATTGATTTTTCTCCTTTTTCTAAGCCAAAGAGCAACTAAAACGGTTATAATAAGAGAGAAAAAGGCGAAGCACCACAGGAATTAAGGGTTCGGCCCCAAAGAGAACCGACTTCTCTGAATGTTTTCTGTGATTCGGGAAAGAATGGCGGCTATTTTTAATGATAAAATCTATCTTGAGGTACGTTTATGTCAACATCACCCTAGGGTAGGGTGTCCGCGAGATTTAAATTTGGTAACAGAAAATACTTATACCTTGTGGGAGGTTTGGAGCGAGTTTTGACCCAATGTAGAAAATCTAGAATTTTCACAAATGTCATTTCATAAAAATTTCAGTATTGTACCATCTAAAAATTTGATGGCCATAGCTCTAGTTTTTTTATATATTGTGCAAAATAACCATATGTACCTGTTTGCAAAGTGTCAGCAGATGTCCTCAGATGTCCCGGAATTTATGGCCAAAAACGCTCGTGCGGGCACCCTACCCTAGGGTCCCTAGCTATAGTCTATAGAAGTGTTTTTGAGTCTGAAACCCCATAGACTGGTAGTCGTATTGGTTCAATAAAGCTTTGATCCGGTTGTTTGGTCCCATATAATTTCCAATGTATAATTCAAGTATGATAATTAAATTCATTCAATCAAGTTCAGGACATGAAAATGTCCTCTTAGTCGGCACCTGAAGGACCAGCCTGGGCGCCGACTTGATTCATTTTGAACTTGGCGATTTACTAAAAAACTCGAATCGCAAACAAAAACATTCACTTATTTTTCACATTTTTCAAGTAGAACCGGTAATAATTCAATAGTAACCAGCCGGTATATTAAGAGAAAGTGGTTAGTAAGACTTTCAAATGGCTCAAACTAAAATGACCCATTCTAGTATGTTTTTTTTTTCAAAAATTTCCCAATTTTTTTATTTTTTCAAAGAGAAATTACTTTTTTTATAAAATATATTTTCAGTATCAAAGTGGCGCGGATAGCGAAATGGGGGATGGGGGTCGATTCACGCTTCTTCTCGAACAGGCGATTGAACGTTCCCTTTCCCTTCCTGGTAACCCGGCTGTGGACATCTTCACTCAAATTATTGAAGGGCTTCGACCACCGTCTAATATACCTGTCATAGAACCGAATGATAACCGTCCAAGAATCAATCCCGAAGGTGCAAATACAAACAGATGTTTATGTGTAAACAATGAAAATGTTTCAAAGAGCTTTTATGAAACCAATAACCTACCTCGGTCGTGTCCCAACGATTACATGCTAGTTGCATTTTCCCGTTCACCCGATGCTGAACTGCTCATTGTTGGAGTGCATCGTGATTTCATGAATGGTACAAGCGCAAATGCAGAATTTAATGGTTTTTGCGTAGGCTGTGATAGTCCACTGCGAACATATTCTGATTTCTGTTCGCATTTTAATATTCCCGCTGGTAGGTCAAAAGAAGAAACACTGAGATATTACTGTATGGTAAATGACAATCTGACATTACGTTCAACTGAAATTCCAATACCTTGGCCGACGAGTACCAACCAATCACCGCCCGTTCTATCACAAAGGAGCCCTCAACGCACCGCTATTGTAATTATCCCCGATCAGCTGTTTAGTGTGAATGGTGGTAAAATATGCATACTTAAATGTATGACGACATCTCCCCTCGAAATGGAAGATAACCATCAAGCTATTCAAACATCAACAATATTATCAAGGTACAGTCTTATTCATGTAGCATTCGACCCAAAAAAACATAGATGAGATTTTAACCGATTTTAAGGTGCTTTCAAATGCCAGAAAGTGAACGAAATCCTCTTTCAAGGGAGTGTATGATAATTCTACTCTGCTTGGAACTGTCTCGACATCGCCAAGGTCGTCTATTTTGGCCCGAACAATTAGACTTTACTTTCAATGAAGCTCGAAGGGAAACGTTACGACTTGCCGAAGCCTCCCACGGAATTTTTCCTCGAATGTTTATGGATATTGCTCGTCTCTTATGTGTCACAACTCGTTCTGTTGTTTTGATTCGATCTGAATCCTCAATGTCGGATGCAATCACACAAAGTTGGCCTCATATATTGAAACCAGAAAATGAAAGACCAAGATTTATTGTTTGTGTCTATGATGGCGAACCACCATTCGAATTTTTGATAATCACAACGGACAGCGGACTGGTGCAAGCACTAAGTAGCAGTTCAACGAATAGTATAGACAACCAGAGACTGAACGATATTGTTGAACTTGTTAGAAACCAACTTGAATCCAAGGAATTTGTCCTAAGCCAAAGTATCTCAAATCAGGGATCTCCGGAGTCCGGACTACTGACCGCATAATATCTCTACTCCGTTTAATGACAAATAAAAAAGCTACCTCACAATGTAAAGTTAAAACTACCTCAACCTAAAAACTCACCTCACGAAATGAAATCACCTCAACTGATGCCGTCTGGTGGTAATAAACAAACTGGTTTCACAGATGAATACTGTAAAATGCTAATTGATCAAGAACTAGCCCAAATCACAATTCGAAAAACATTAAATGCATTTAGGAATTTGCTCAAAATTATTGAAATCGTATGCTATCTGAGTCAACGTCCTATCAGAACTGAAATCGGACGAAGAACTTTCGGTTCTGGTGGGACGTTGATCTGAGTATGTCCGGATGTGTCCTGCTAACGTCCGTTTGTACCCCCGTTGAGCAAGTCAAAGTGATAAGTTTACCTCTTTGGATAACTTCAAAAACATAAAAACGATGTATGTCGTCAATGATGAAAACTTTGAAGATGTGAAAGCCAATCTTTCAAATCTATCCGAATCTGACGTTTTAACAATTTCGGTTTTCAAAAATGCCGTTGCCGGTATTTTGGAAGAGATTCAGCGTGAAAAGCGCGACACCTTGTGGCTATTTTGCTTCCTGAATGCATCACATCCAAGATATAGGCAGCGTGATGCCGATGATACCGATTTATTTCAGTCACTTCTTCCACTTTATCAAAATGACCAAGTAAGTTTTTCTGATGACTAAGCCGCTATATGGTGTCATAGTTCAAATGCGGTCGATACCGGAAATAGGCTTAAAATGAATATGGGAAATCATGTCAGCTTTGTTTGTAAAGGGTTTAGTTTTGACAGCTTTTTAATATTTGAATTTGTATTTCGATTTATATTCGATATTTTCTGGATTTCCGATCGTGTTAACCGTTCGACCTTTGAGATATTTAACAATCATATTTCCCAGTGTAACTTCTACGCAAAATATAGCAAAAATTTCCACTCACTTTTTTGACCATTTTTTTTTTCGACGCAAGCATCGTTTACTACCCCCTTAAATGTAAAATTCAGACTTTGGTTCTGTTCTTCGCCCATCGCCCATACGATTTGTTTTGCTCCAATGCAAGTTTGACACCGATTATATCAGAATCTATTCCAAGACTTGCCGAACTTGAATATAATATCAACCATCATTACGAATCGTTGACAACTACCTCACCCACTGTCACTCAATCAGGAACAGATTTAAATGAAATCGTTCACATGACACAATTTCATTGAATTAAGCGAACCTTAAACAACTTTAGAGAACTTATTTCTGAAATCTGATAAGAAACATTTTCAAATTTCGTCTCGTATTATGCTAAAGAATCAAATCATGCTCAAATTGATTTGGTTCGTTTGACTACACTTCTTGAGCACTGCTACACTTCAGGCATGTTTTATTTTCCTCGCCCACACCATCTCGGCGAACGAACGTCCAGAATCTGGACTCCAGACTGAGATCATTGAGTGTTCCCGGACCGGGAATCCCATTGAGGAAAATAACACAAATAAAGCTTTTTATCATATTGAAACCGACCAAGAAACATCTTTTGCCGATCCTGAAACATTTGAATTAATTTCAAGAATAAAAACGACTGGTAATCCAGCTGTATTGCGAATGGAAAATGAAGTTCTGGGAAATATTGCATATGAAATACTTAATCGTATCCTGACTAGATATAATTTCTCAAAACTAGATATTGGAGTCGCTTATGTTTCTCACCAGACAATTCAAATTAACGAAATTTCACGTCGAGCTATCGGTGAGTAAAGATCGTAACTCTAATGTCGTACCCCGTATACGGTGTAATAACAGCCTTTTAGATAAGAATGCTGACTGGGTACCACACAAGCTTTCAGATCTCGCTGGCCTTCCTCTTATTATTATCCTGCCTGGTCAGATAAATGAATTTGACCTAACTGACTATCCTCGATTCTCTACCGTTGACTCAAGACTCATTCTCAATAACTACTTCACTCGATCCGATCTTGAACGTGAATTCCTATTGGCTACCACCTTTTCCAAGGTGAATCAAACGGGTCGCTCACCACCAGATGGCGCAGGAGAGCGAACCAGTGACGAAATTGATGCTGCTCATGCTTTGCAAGGAATGAAACGTAAAGGAGATGAAAATTCTGGAGATGTGACACCCGACAAAAGAATAAAGATGGAAACCGATGATGACGTCATCGATCCAAATAGCTATCAACCAACTAGAATTATACTTTCAAGTGAAGCATTCTCACTTTTCCAAGGTAATCGAGTTTATAATTCCCCGTAACCTTGAGATTACACTGAAGTCCCAAACCCTGTCCGGTCCCAACTCGAGTTCCAAACCGATAAACAAAATTATTAAGGTACCTCCGAGCTAGACTACAGCCATATTATTCCGTCTAAAAACTGCCAGTGGAAACCTAACCGAAGCCTCTTAACGAAACGAACAGATCAACTAAGCGATATAATCAATTACTACTCGGAAAATTGTGAATCGCAATCTAAAATTGCAATTTCTGCTGCCGGTATGGCGACCGATCGTCGCTATGTCATATCCCTAGCCCATTATGCTTCCCATACTCAGATGGCCAATCAAATTGCTCGCGAGATAAAGCTAAAAATTCGATCTCAGTTCACAATGAATGTTTATGATGAAGCCGAAATCGATGTTCCGAATACAACTAGTCCAAATCTAACTCTTAGCAAACAAAATCAACTTTATTTTTCTCCAATTATAAATTCAATCCCCGAAGGACAGTCTCAACAAAACTACTTGGACCGACGACATGCCCTTCGAACACATGGACCCCAAATATTTAATGTTGAACTATCTCGACTTTCGATTGTTGCATCCAGATCAAGACGAGCAATCGATCCACACCGATTTGTCACTTGGCCATTAAGTTTGAACATTCCCCAACTGTCCGAAACGGGTTTAATACAAGTCGAAATGATTATTCCAAATGAAAAAAGAAACTGTTTTGTCTTTGATTCGAATGGCCTCCGCTCATTACGACTCAAACAACAAGATTTAAATGAAAAAGACCAAAACTCAAAATTACTTTGTAAGACCATTATTATAAGGTTCGTTGAAAAATTTAAGGGCTTGAATCAAATAATTGAATAATTTCTAGTTTTGGACTTGCTGGAGCGTCAACAGGGTTATACGATCTCAGTAGAGCTATGGATGGGACCGACTATGCTCATATCATTGTTGTAAAACACTGTGACAAGGAAGAATATCAAGGTTAATATGTCAATACCGAGTGTTTTACCGAGTGTTTTACCGATTTTGAACTCGATGATGACGTAATTTTTAAGAATACCTTCCTTCGTCATGTCTCCTGGTGATGCATAGTGATTTCGATCATTATGGAATTGGTTGCATGAAACTCTTTGCTCAGCGACTTCTTCAACACTCGTGGGCCCTTTCACCGAATGAATGTTGGCCATTTTGTTTCTTTTTAGGTAAGAATTGGATAAGGTTTTTCAATCTGATGTTGACTAGGGAGCGTTCTGAGCCAATCAGAATGGCTTATCAGCATCTACTTGAAAACCATTCTTAGTCATAAATATTTTTTCGTTTAAATAAATAATCAATTCAGATGACGATGTTACTCAATTCAAAAAATGGAACATAGGCCAAAACAGTTGGGATGATATTTCGCTGTATTCCCTTTTGATTGAACTTGAACAACGTATCCCTATTGGTGAGTTTTTCCGAGACTTTTTTACTATCTTTTGATGAAAAGGGCTTATTCGAAAAATTTCAGATATTGCCATGGTTGGATTTCGAGGATGGAATCGAGCTGGATTTGATCATGATCCAAATCGTGGTGATACCAGTAACCGTCTTGTTACTGGTTCCTATTTATTGAATCTTAATAATGAAGTCTTAATTGACCACACAAAATATGAAGCTGAAGATATCGACTTTAGCATAAGGTAGGAAAAATCCACGGGGGCCTAGGATTCTTATCGAATATTTCAGGCAATTCTGCTCAAACAATAAATGTTTGGTTTTGGAAAGAATATCAGTAATGAGAAAAGAAGGTCAAAATAAAGACATTCATATACCAATATCAACTTCTATAGGAACCGCTTTGATTATCAGCAGTGCGCAGCCTAATCCTTGGCTTGTTGTCGCACTTCCATTCCAATTAGACCATTCGCTGATTGATTTGAAAGCGCATAAAAAGACAATTATATTGTTCCAGTTCATCCTCGACATGGAACCGAGACCCCTCATGAACTCAATGCCCCATCTTTTTATCTTTTGGATCGATATCTCAAAGCCAAAGCAACTGAATTGTTTGATGTTGCCCATTCACAAGGCCTTCCTGTATTGCAAACTGGTCGATATCAAAATCTTACATATAATATAAAGGTGATTTAAATTTCATCCCTTCGGTATTTTAAAGAATCTATCCTAGGTGGAATTTTGGACAGATCAAAGATGTGGCCGACATTTATACGGTGGCCTGGTACTTTTGCCATTGCCAAATCAGTCTCATCTAAGTTCAACGTATCCTACCAACGAAGAATTAAATAATCTTCGATTCGCGCCGAAAGCTCGGCTAGTAATTATTGCAAATAATAGCAATAGTATAAGGAATGCGTTTAACCATATGCTCTACAGCGCCATCCTAGCGTTAATCTCGATCGCCATAAGCTCTCTAGCGCTAGCCTGGTTAAACTTTCAAAGAAATACGCTTCAACTTTATCCTTCGATTGAAGATAATTGGGAAGTCCGCTTCTCAAATGAGCTCCAAACAAATAACCGAAATCCTCTGGTTCTTCTGCTCGGTACACGAAAAAATCTGGGCCGCTAAGTTATCGCCTCACCACTGATGTCATTTGTCAACGACGTCATACCTCACGTGACTGATACCTCAAACGAATCTATGACGTCATGATTACGTCATCAAATCGTACTTCTTAGATGCCTTATAAAACAAATATAAAACCTCAGGTGCTCCGTGAAAATCACCTCCATCAAAACTGAGCTTATTTCTAAGTAGAAAGTTCAACCTCATCAACAAACTGTCTTTTTATTTGCATTCAGCAGGGCGCAATTATAGTTCTAGAATGTGAAATTCTTTGAATTGATTCAAGTTCAGGTGTGTCCAAGCCAGAGTTCTTGGGACTGGTAGACCATAAATATGAAGTTGTTAACCAATTTGAGGGGTTAGTGAGCCCGAGCATGCCGCATTTCATGCCACTACTAGAAAGATTTCGACGAAAATTCGATTACGAAAAAGTCTAAAAAGTTTAATTGAAGCATGAGACGTCTCTACCGACAGTTTCAGCCACAACCAACCACAACCGAATCATATTTGTCTCCAACTAGCTCATTCGAAAATTCCATAATCATAAATCATCCATTTTTGCATTTTTTAAGTCTCGAAATTATGAAAAATATTTTCTATTTACTAGTAATTTTTGGAACGTATGGTAGAAAAAACTTTAGAAAGAAAACTTTTCATAATCGAGTTCTTAATCCTGAAAGAGAATCGTTAAAATTGTCGATGAGTTCGATAGAAGTCAGGACGAAAAATCCGGGAACGTGTCAAAAACCGAGAATTGCATTGGCGAATGGCGCATCATTGCAATGTCCAGATCGTATCGGCGATAGAGATAGGTGCAGATACAGATGTCCAAAGGGCTTCATTCTCAAACCTGGGAGTAATAACGTGATAGGAATTGTTCTTCATTTTAATTTAGATTTTAAAAGCTGTCCGGGTGAGAGGTCGCCTGGCAACCATCACTTATGACATGCAGGGTCACTTGTGAATTAGAAGTCTATATTTTATAAGAATCGTAAAGTTTGTCGATGTGATGAATTCAACTGTAGATGGGCAACCAAGAAAGAAGATTTACCCGTCTGCATAGGTCCTAACAATAACTTGTTGTGAATTTTCGATTATTTCTCACTTGAAATTTTGCTTATCAAAAATTTTTAGCTGCACCGAAATGTAAGCCACCAGCAGAGTTGAAAAATGGGTTGACATTTTGTAGGAAGGGATTTGGGAATGGTGCAAAGTGCCGGGTCAGATGCAAGAAAAATTACCGACTTTATGGTGGTCCAAGGAACTCATTTTCTCAATTTTACAATTTCAAACATTTTTAACGATCAGTTGGATTATCAGTTGGAATGTTATAAAAATAAAAATTTTAAATGATATCAAAGAAAAACGGAATGCCTCTGCAAGGACCCTTGGGGATGTAAATGGACGACAGATCCGAATCTGTATTTATGCCAGTAGAAAACTCCTATTTTTGTAAAAATGTTTATTTATTTGACCTCAACACTGTATAAAATCATTATTTTGCAGATATTTTCCATGTTCCACTCCCACCAAAACCTGTTGAAATCAACAAATATTTCAACTCCGATTTTTTGATGTCAGATCGAGTCATTTCAATTTTTCTTTGGTTGATGCATTGATGATTTTGATATTTCCATTGTTAACTTCAAGATAAAACTGAACATATTTTTAGTTTTCGACTAAATCAACGAATTTTTACCTTTTTTCTAAGTTGAACAAAAAATGGGTATTCATGTACTGTTGATATCAAGTTTTCGCCTTGATTTCGATCTCGGATAACAGATTTAGTTCCACGCCATCCACCAATGACAATTTCATATTTTGGATCTTTATGGCGAGGGGATTTTGCGATTCCGATATGGATGTCATTGCTTATCTCACATTCAAAAGATATTGTTTTGTATTGTGGCAGATTGTCATAGGCAACGATGTACTTGTAATCTGTAGAAGTCTCAAAGTTTTTAAGATTGGCGAAGTTCAAAGGTTTCATGGCAGTTGGCACCGAAATTGCTTTCGACGAATTTCCAGCTAGACGATGATGGACAGCTTGAAATAACAGCTCTTCGTCGTCATTTTCCAGATAAAGCTGTTTTGCAAGTATCATACTGAGTGCTCCATGACCCGTCAATTTCAACAATGGATCAAGCTTGATAACGACGATTTGCTTTTCCATTTCATGAGCGTACTCAAGCTCAAGCTTGCAGTTTTTCGAGCTGAAATATTTCTCCGATAGGCAGACCAATATAACCTTGGATCTTTCTATAGCATCGGCCATTCCATCAACAAGATGACCTTGGAGACCTCCTTCATCATCTTTCCAGATTTTGTGACCTTTTGATGTGAGATAATTATACAGACGATCGACAGTATCTTTCTTGTAATGCCAGCTGAAATTAAAATTTTCACGGGCTGCTGGTGAACCCATAGACATCCACGGACCGTATATCATATACGGTATATGACATACCTGTAACTTATCATAGCATCATGTTGCTGGGTGCTCATTTTCAAAAAAAAAACTTAATTCTCGGGTTGTGAAAAGGTTTCACTGAAAGCACTATTGATACGAATTTTCGGGAAAACGGAAAACTAATTATGATCAAATGCGAAATAAATAATTCATAGTTTTTAGAACAATTGAACATCAATTGGGTCTATTGTATTTATTATGACCAACGATTTTAATTCCAAATCGCCTCTAGCGGTCGCCAGGATCATGCTAGGGGGTAAATCCCCCCCAATGAATTCAAAAGACGACGCAACTGTCTGAACGGTATGCAGCATAAGTTATGCTGCATAACTTATGCTTTATTACAAATTGCTATACACGCAATAACATGTTGGATGATTCCAACGTGACACTATACTCCGACCTATATACTATAGTATCATTATAGCCTATACGTCATAAACTATAACTTCTAACATATACTACTACCATGGCCTATACGTCATAGACAATAACCTCCGGAATCTCATCCTGCGTGAGTTCTACTTCCTGCATAGATTCTGTACATGCGATATAACTTACGTGGTATATATATTCTCTGTATTTTATTCGTATCTCGCGGACAGGGTAAATAGTCCTTTATTTATATATAACTGCCAATGAGGTTTCAGGAAGTTACACCTTCGAGTCCCCTCTGAGCTTTCAGGAGGTCACACCCTCTAGTCCGCTCTAAGCCGATCTGACCAAATGTATAGAATTTGGTCCTTATATTATATAATGAGAGTATCAATATGAGACTATATAAGTTATATAGTCTCATATTGATACTCTCATTAAAGTCTCATATTGTAATAGAGTACATTATTATTATAAAAGCGATATCATACTATCGTAAGCCATCGTTAGCCATCGTTATAACGTCGGACACGGAATATAACTTCATGAGAATACCACTATGAGAATTAAGAGGAACTAATGATTTCATGTCGAAATCATTCAATGTATTGCCTTCCGTCAAACGTTCGTATAAATTCATCTATTTTGATTATAAAATAATTATGGTTAAACCGTTTGTTGTCCCCAGGGGTCGGCATATTTTCTCCAATAAGATAAGATTTCGAGTTTTTTTGCATTCGCAAAAATGATCTTTTGAGAAAATGGTAAAAAAGGGAAAAATAACAAGGGAACAATTTTTCCCTTTCCATACTGCTTGGTATAAATCGAGTTTTCGTCCAAGAATGATTTTAGGATGCGCGTTTACATCGAGAGCCGTCTCAGTTTGATTATCAGAGTTGACCGCATTTACTGAAAAAGAGATAAAATTGCAATAAACAAATAATGACAAGGTCAAGTTCATGATTAAATTGACATACAAATCGTAATTGCGATTAATTTTTGACATATTGAGATGAACTTGGAAAAAGAATCGAACCAAAACTGACGAGGATTCAGAGTCAGAGAATTGTCAGCCCCGAGTCAGACTTTTTGAAAGATCACGACATACAAGAAGTTTTTGAAAATGAACTCACAGTTGAGTTTATCCAAAACAATTGCTTCTCATCAAACACTGATGCTGTTGATGATTATGCTGATGGAATGCAGGAAGGGTTAGCCAAATTACTTTCATAATAGAAATCGGATTATGTTCACAGTTACATGTATGTGACTTTTCTCGCAAAAACGGTGGCTATCCCTTATTACAGAAAAGCGAGTTGGATCTCTGGAGTAATTCTCCCAATGAAAATCTTGTCTATGGACTGAAAGAAAATTCGATGAAACTGTTTCAGGACACCGGAGAAGCTATCAACGCGAGTTATATCGGTCCAGACGAGTCAAAGTTTTGTTACATGGAGGTCAAGTTAGAACCAACTGGCGAGGAACAGTTTGAATTTCACTCACAACTTTGAAAAAATAATCTCGATGTAGATCTCATCGAGGTGAGCTACATAATAATTTTCAAACTTTCGAAGGTGGAAGACGACCATGGTCCAGCATGGTTTGTTGCTGGCAAGAAAATATTAGTTAATTACACTATTCCTACTAGATCATTCTGGAAGGGGTACTAAAGCTTAAAATAGAGGCCTTCAATCTAGTAAAAATAATTGATTGGCAGATTCATTGGTGTCACAGTAACACTACTACCAACTGCAGCAAAATTTGAGTATCCATTGAAGCGAAGTCAGAATCACGTTCGTCTTGATCACATCAAAATCAATGGACTCAATGGTGAACCTCATCGGGTACAAAAATTGTGCTCAATCCAATACATTCCTTGCAAAAGTGAATCCAGATAAAGGAGGGATAGGTATTGAGATTGCGGAAAGTCATATTCTTCCATTCACCGTGAAACAAGAAGATAGCATGCAAATGCTCCATGGCAATTTTGATGAGGATATGAATGCTGGTCGGCTTTACGACCAAAACCCCAAGAAAAACACCAAGTTCAGCTATTCATGTGCTGAGATATTCTATGAAGGATATCATAAAGCTCAAGACAAAAATGGTAAACTTGACGAATGTAAGGTTTGGGCGAGAACACGCATAATAGAACGATATTTCTATTCATCATGATATGATTTCACGTACTCACATCAGGTGGTTCACCCCTCTAAGCGCTATTATATCATCGGAACGAATTTGATGCAAGGAATGAATTATGGTCCCATCATGATTTGTATGGATAAAACTAAAACTCTTCGTGATGTAAAGCGCAAAATTGTCGAATGTCTCAAGCAAAACTACGGTGTCTCCATCAGTGAGGATAATTTCGAGCTTTACAGAATCAATACTAGGCCAATCAACCCAGGATCGTTTTCATGGAAAAACTATAAACCAGAGACTGGACTCCAGACTATGTAATTTATAACTAGGGGTGGAAAACTACGTTAGATTCACATGGAGAGACCTGAAACTACTTTACATAATATTACTTATATGATTTATAAAGTGCATGTAGAAATAACTCTTGATCGTAACGGTGTAAAAATAAATTGAAAACGAGTAAAGAAAAACATTTGGAGGATGTCGGCAACGTTATGATACTGAAGATGAAATCGGCCTAGAATGTCGTCATTTCAACAAATTATTTCGTTATCAATCTTTCTATTGCGCTGTTGTTTCATTTTAACTGTTCTGAATCTTGCTCGATAACTGTACAAATAATAAAACTCATCATCAATAACTTATTGACAATAACTGAAGTTTTACAATTTATTATTTGTGATTCCATGAATAAGGTTTTTCAACAGGTTGTGGATATCTGAAAATAGTATTCTGTTTATTTATTTGAGCTTCTAAATGACGATTTAGATCTGGATACTTTTGAAACTTCGGTTTCGACCATTGATTACCAGCTTTTATGGGTTTATTACTTTGGACCAAAGTCTTTGGAAGCCGATTATGTTTATCTGACGTGGACCTAGCCACCAAAGATAAGGTAAAAGCCATGCCTTTTGCAATATTGATCAATCTATCTTCATGTGTAACATCTGGTAAAAGTGCCATTTCCGCAATTAACTTCTTTTTATGCCATTCCACAGATTCCGGTTCTACTTCGCTTTCAAATGATAGTTTTGATTCTACTTTTTCTAGAGACTCCTAAAATGACCTTCAATTCGAATCATGTATCTTAAAGTTATATACTCACTTCGTATTTGTGTCGAACAAGCCACATTTCGTTTTTAGCCTCACGCCATAGACCATCAATCATTTCTTTTCTTTGTCCTTCGCTCACAATTGGCGGTAAAAATGTTTTCCCAGAATCTTGGGCACCTTTTATACGAGCCCAGTGTCCTTTTTTCCATGACATACGAAGTTGAACATGGGTAAACCTCATTCTAAGAAGACAGATGTTAACCCCTATCCGTGAATCTTGGAAAAAAAATCCAAAAATCGGGAACTGAGCTAGCGTCATTTTTGGAAAAAAAATCCAACGAAAAATAAAAAAATCGGATTTTGGGAACTGAGCCAGCGTCATTTCTGGAAAAAAAATCCAGAGTTTTTTCATGAGTAAAGTATTATGATTTTTAAAAATATTATTTTTTGGGAACTGAGCCAGCGTCATTTTTGGAAAAAAAATCCATGAGCTTTAAAATCATTGTTACACTATCGAATCCAAATTAACCTTGTTATATCTAGGCCAACCGTATTTGTAGGAGTCATAATACAAAATTTTGAAAAATAATTAAGAACTGGTTTCTGATTGGTTGTTAACAGTTAACACAGCGGTCGTCGGTAGTTCAGCATAAAAAAAGTCTTCTGG
>JACLAC010003486.1_pt1 | contig 14243 bp, 9 predicted proteins | sample 8027881 | NCBI WGS metagenome assembly JACLAC01 (sample SAMN15725517, study PRJNA655200) | protist metagenome | isolation source: fluorescence activated cell sorting (FACS) single amplified genomes of... | place: Spain: Blaines Bay Microbial Observatory, Mediterranean Sea | collected 2016-01-19 | reverse complement strand
GAAAAAATACTAAATCAAACCCAATACTATTTAAAGATTGGATGGCTACTGTTGAAACCGATGCCGAATAATTTACAAAAACTATATTTGATTAATGTAACCTGACCAAATAATTTTCGTATTATTCTGCTATAGAATCCCATGAACCCATATTAGTTTTGTGGTGGGTATGAAGTTCAAAAAACATATCCACCACCTTGACTATATTTTCCCCTATTTTTTTAATTGCTAGAATCAAATTCAATACTTCAGGTTGCTTGTTTTTCTCATGCAGACTTGGGCCAAAAAATCGAGGGCTTATTCTTCTGTTTATTTCTGCGTTCAAAGCAAAATTCTACCCCTTCCCACCCCACGTAATTGACCTTATAAAGCCTAATTTTCTCACTTTTAAGCCCTTTTAACCTAACTTGTTACTCCAAAAACCCTAATAAAATCGTTTTGGTTTGTGTCGTAATTCCATCTTGAAACAACGAAATATTTCCGTATCTAGCTTGTTGAAGCAATAAGATTTCTTGCATTTATCTAGATTGGTAATCTGTTGCCCACCCCAAATATATTTTCAGCCTTTATACCTGTCTTTTTTCAAATTTTCGGCTAATGTGATTGTCAATCCCTGACAAATTCTGCCTAATGTTGACTATTCCATTCAAAAAAAAACAATTTCACTTCAGGCCTGAAAAGGCCACTGTCACTTTTTAGTCAACGCTTAATTATTACCGTTTTTCTCGGTATTTTGAGTACAGAAAATTCTATAAGATTGCCTCTCCTTGCAACTCATTCCCTTGTGTTAATGGTTACACTTTATTCTTAGCTCTCGAAAATGCTACAACCTCGAGGTCTTGATTTAAAGGTGGGATGTCAAGTTTTCAGACTTTACTTTACTCTGGTGTAAGAAATAATCTAGTCTATTTATGCCCGATTATAAGATCTAATTTTGGTCTTTGTCTTAACTTTTGTATCCATCCCTTAGTTTTATTTCCAATTTCTTACTTGATATGATATTTGGGTCGACAACACCCAAAAATTAGGGCTCATTTTTCATAGGTATGTGGTGTAGTTCAATCCAAATTCCATGACGATGACGACTTTTCCTTTGTTAGTTTTACTGAGTCCTGATCTATTAATTGGAATAATGTTCGATAGACTCTAGAATACTAACAATTAATCGATTTGGAACGGTTTAATTTCAGGTATTCATTAGTAACGTCTGATAAAATACATTTTCAGACGTTATTTCGACCAATATTCACCTCTTATAATCTAAGATATTCCACCATTAGAATTGCCTCAACCGCCACCAGATACAACCATCTAAGCTGGATTGGACCCACTAAAGAAGTGCCAGGGAAACGACAGACTAAGAGACTTTTTTATAATATAGAAATTCGGTAAGATTAAAATTAGATTGAAAAGAAGGCACCATGAAAACAAAAACAACTGAAGTTTTTTTGATCATATAGTTTTTGTAAGCATGAAACCGTAATGGTAGTGATTAAAAACTAGACCTAGATCTTCATCAAATATATACACTCATACTTCAACAATCAATGGTCCCGACACTATTCGATTTGTGTGGTGATTTATGTGATGAGTACCATTTTTTTTAATTCTCAGAGCAACTAAAATAAGCGCCCGATAATCAGTAGTAGATCGGTGATGTAGAATAGATAAAGTCAGAAAAGGTGATCTTAAATTAGAGTTGAAAAACGATCAATTCGGTCCTGAAATACAGCGAAATCCGAAGTTGAAGTCCCAATTCTTTGAAGCAAATCTGATACGATCGACTACGCGTATATTGTACATGTTATTAACCCAAGATCCACCTCTTGATACTTTTGAGGATTGACTACTATCATACCAATTTTGACACCATTCCCAAGTGTTGCCAGCCATATCGTACAAACCGTATCCATTGGGATTAAAACTGCCCACCGGAGCTGTTTCATTTCCCCATCGGTCTTTACCACCTATTCCATCAATATTGGCATAATGACGTGCCATCTGCTCGTCATTACCCCATGAATATTCTTTGCCTATTAAACCGCCACGAGCTGCAAATTCCCATTCTTTTTCTGTCGGTAATCGTTTACCTACCCACTTAGCATAAGCCATTGCATCGTTCCAACTAATGCAAATCATCGGATTTTTGTCAGTTGGAGAATATTTATGAACATCATTCCATTTAATTACTTCATCGGTTTCATAATTTGACAATTCTAAGAATCTCTCAAATTGGCCAACCGTAACTTCAGTAATATCCATCCAAAAATTTTTGGTATTATTCGAAGATGGAATAGAAACCATTACAGATTTATCCTTTTGCCAAACGATTTTTTTAGCTTTAACGTTTTTCAACTCCTCAGCATTAGAAATTAATGGTACTTTTTCTTCCGCAGCATAAATTGAAAAAGCCAATAAAAACAAAAAATAACAACTAATCTTTTTAATCATTGAAATTACCTTTCTTTATCAGACCAATCTTGTGCCATTTGTAGGTGAATAAGCATCACTATTACACATTGGCTACCTAATAGTAATGACTATTAGAGTGTATAGATAAAATGTTATTTATTGAAATTTCTAGATCAGAACAGACAAAAAACCTTACAAATACTCGTAAATGCGCAGAATATTGCAACTCTAAAAATCTATCTTTTGATACAAGTGGAAATCAATTTGAGTCTGAGGATAAGAAGTTTAGCATTGAAAGATTGTTGTTCAGACTCTGATATATTTTTTTGCTAAATATTGTTTTCACTTCTCATTTTTCTGGCATTCATAAAGCTTTTAATAAAGCTGAATAAAGCTAATATCGTTGAAACAATCATGATTATTATTCTTATAACGGCGCCAATATCTGATCTACGGATTGAGCTCATTAAAGGAACGATCAAACCTAATAAAATTAGAAATGTAAATATTACGGCTATATGTGCAATTAATTTATTTTCATTTTTTATCCCTGGACTCATTATCAAAAGTGAAATACCGAAAAATACTGGGATCAAAGATGTAATAGATGGTGTTTCTGAATTTACATAGCCAAAAATACCAAAAAAGCACAAAAAGATAGAATTAACAAGACTCGAATAAAACGGTTTTAGTGTAATCATGTCTATTATTTTATTATTAGGATACTTACTCCTATTCTTGAGAATATTAGTTTAATTTTTATTCAAAAACAAAAAAGAATGAAATATAAACCTAATAGCAAAAAACGTCAAGTTTATTGACTTGTAGCAAATTAAAGAAGCGTTCTATAAGAATCTTGATTTATGAATTAGAAAAGACTACCTAATAATCATTCTGGAAGTGTTGGTGGTATCTCTTTTCCTTTACAGTTGTCATCACAGCACTCTGAGTAAAGGAATTGATGAATACGGCCTCATTGGTGGTCCTCTTCGTGATATGCAGAGATTCTAAACTACTTGGACGAGGAAGGACATCATCATTAAAAATGAACAACTGGAAAAATTAAGTTACTTTTCTACAGGCCGAATCCACTATCGTAAAGTGAGCCAAAGATAGTGATAGCAACGAATGTATCCGTTGCTACTCCCCCAGGCAAACGGTATAGGCAAAGGCTGGGCTAACTAAGCGAATCAATCACCAAGAAGTAATATCTAAGAAAATGCATAGGAAGGTTAGAGCAACGCCGAAGGTGCGAAAAAAATGGAGGGAAGGCGGTTAAGGCAAATATAGCACTTAATAAAAAAGCGTAAATCTTCATACCAAAAGCATGATAGTGTGTGAAGCGAGCTAACTTTCCAATAGATGGGCCCACACTTGGTTCAACTGACGCAAATACTTCTTCATAAGTCTCTAAAGGATAATCAGGTTGGTTCCCATCAGGGTGCCAACTAACACAATAGGCTTCCATGATTGGCTGAACGATATCAACGTATTCTTCTTTTGTCCGACCATTAGTAATCCATTGTTCGATAGTAGTTTTATCCTCTTCGTCTGATAAGTATTCTCTCATACTCTCATTGATTTTTACCTTAATAAAGTCTGGCTTCGATCTCCACGGTAAGTTGCAATAATATCTTGGACAGTTGCTAGATCTGAGACGTCTCCATCTGCTTTACGATTATTTACCTGTAAGTTAATTTAAGCAAACAGGTGGGAAAACAGAGACGGGAGAGTCTATAACCAAGCGGCACCTAACTTTAACGAGTCTTTGAGTTGTTGTAAGCGATAACTCAATTGCCGTTTCTTGTTTTCTTCTGCTTCATATTTCTTTTGAGTATGCTAGGCTGAAAGTATTACATCGGCTAAAGCATCTAGTAAATTATCCATTTGATGAGCGGTAGTTGATACTTGACTGACTTGATCTCCTGATGGGTTGTTCCAAGTTTTGTTGTTACTCAACGATATAACGTTACAAATAGTTGGGTGGTGGACTAGGCGACGAAATGATCCAAATATAACGTCTGTGGTAGCCGCAACCGATGAGACCTATAGTAATAGGTTCGTATGACTTCCCCCCAAATATCTTGGTTATTATGATACAGGTCTCAATAAAGTTTTCCACCAAACCTCAGAAATCGTGCTGAGATCAGGTCTAATCTCTACCGCTCATAGCATTCTAAAACTGGCCTTGCTTTTGTAATGTAGAACCACCTGATTTTTCAGCTGTCGTTACAACTGAACTGGCAAAATACAAACCGGGTTTGGGATTTTTGCCACGAAGCCGGTTGCTCTCAAATTACCAGTCTGGTGATCAATTTGAAAAGTTACCACTGTGTCCGTGTCTTGATTTCCAACAATCAGGAACTTACCGGTAAGGTCGATAGCAAAATCGCGAGGAGTTTCGCCTAGGGTGGGGGTGTGACCAAGTGCAGCTAACTGGCCATCTTCAAATATGAATCTAGCTATGCTGTTATGCCCCCTATTAGAAGCATAGACATAACGGCCATCCGGTGTCACGGCAATTTCTGCGCAAGATGGGGTAGCGTTTGTGCCGAGAGGTAGTGTCGAAATGGTTTGCAACGGATTTAGCAGACCATTGTAGTATGCATAGACAATAATAGTAGCATCCATTTCATTCAGAACGAATGCGTATCGGTTACTAGGGTGAAAAACAAAGTGGCGTGGACCAGCACCTGTATGTGTTTTGACGAAGGCAGGGTCGCTTGGCGTTAAGTTGCCTGTTTCTTCATTAAACTGGTAGACTAGGATTTTGTCGAGACCCAAGTCGGGTACGAATAGAAGTCTGTTATCGGCGCTTAAAACAACCGCATGTGCATGAGGGCCAAGTTGGCGTGGATGGTAACTACCAGATCCTTGATGTTGAATAAGAGTTCTTATTTCACCTAATGACCCGTTTTCTCGAATAGGGTAACAAACAATACTACCAGTTTCATAGTTCGCACTCAAAACAAATTTACCGGTTTTATCAACCGTGATGTGACAAGGCAGGCCACCATCTGCTGGTCGATCATTCAAGGAATAAAGAGTATCGCCATCGATGGCCCAAGCGTGTACTTTGGGGTCATCTTCCACTTCTGTTTCTTGAGTAGCATAAATAAATTTCTTTTGTGGATCTATGGCCAGATAAGAAGGGTTGCGCGGACCAACGGTATTGGACAGACAAACTAGCTCCCCGGAGCTTAAGTCCAAGCGACAAAAGTAGATACCTTCCGCTTTCCCATCGACAAATGGCAATTTTTCGGTGTAAGTCCCAATGAAAACAGTTTGAAAATTCATTTGTTCCCCTGGTCTAAGATTCTGATTCTTGTCTAGCTTGTCATATCATCTCATCGGAGTCAATGAAAAGTACTAACAGACTATTGATAGACGTTGTTAATCCATAAAGGATGCAAGGACTAAAAAGCTAATCCAAACTTTTTGATGGATTAATACACATTGACTAACCACTGTTGTTATACAAGCTGGGGATCAATCGTATATGGAATAACCAGATAGGGAGGGATCAGTATCAGTTACACCCAACCAGAGTATTTATTTGCTTTATTAATAGAATATTATATGTCTATTTGATTAGTAAGCTACACTTGTAGGCTATACTAATTTCTCAGCTGTGCTTGTTTGACTAATTCCCGACGTTATCGACTATTTAATATTTTTGTTTCACAAACAGGTATTAACCTATAGAGAGTTTAAGAACAATATGATTTTGTCCCGATTGGCTTTTGATAGATGCATGAAATTTCGCTTGGAACGTTCGGCTTCTCCACTATGCCACAAGATTGCCTCTTTTAAGTTTCGTGCCCGGCCGTCGTGCAAAAAATTGGTGTGCCCGTTGACCACATTTATCAAGCCAATACCCCAAAGGGGTGGTGTTCTCCACTCTCTGCCATTAGCTGATGCTTCTGGCAGGTTATCGGCTAATCCGGGTCCCATATCATGAAGTAATAAATCGCTAAATGGGTAAATTTCTTGATCGGACAGAGCTTTTGAAATAGGGTGAGTTCTCGTTTTGAAATGTGGGCGGTGGCAACTCGCACACCCGATTTTGTCAAACAGTTTCCTGCCTGAAACTACCTTTGGATCATTCCAATTTCTTTGAGATGGAACAGCGAGTGTTTGCAAATAGAAAGTAATTTTCTGCAAGAATGTATCATTTAATTCTGGCTTACTTCCACTTACTACTTTTTTATTTGGATCGCTTTGAGATATCCATTTCTCATCAGGCATAATGTTGGTTGTAATACCAATATCATGTAAAAATGCTGTAGCGACTTGTTGAACAATATTTGGTTGCCTTGCCTTCCAATCGAATCGACCGAGGATCATCTGACCTGATATCAAATCAACAACCCAGCTGGGACGGCCAGAAATACCATCTTTATTTTTATCTTCTGCGTCTGAGTATTGAAGAATAACTAATTCTAGTATTGCTTCTAATAAGCCTAGTCCGTGAACAGCTGGTGCGACTCGACCAGAAAATAATATATCACCTTCTATCTCCCCGTATGCTAAATTTTGAAGTTGATAACTTGGTTGTCTGAGAGTGAATAATTCGCCATCAGGAAAATATCCGGTTGTTTCTTTGTACTCAATAAATATTTGACCTTCTGGCTTAAATCCCGTGATTGATTGTTCGTCTATCTGTTCTCCGTAAAGTGGATGTATAATTACTTGATCTTCTGAGATTTTAATACTTAATTGTACTGACATTGAATTTAGTCTTTCATATGGTCCTTGAGGTGGATGACCTCGACCATCTTTCAAGTGACAACTCGAACATGAGTTACGGCTAAATAAAGGTCCTAGCCCATCAAAATCTCTAACGGAGTCGGAAGCACTCACCCATTGGGTGTTAAACAAGCGATTTCCGAAAGTGAACTGACGTAACTGTTGCACAGGAAGGTTTTTGGCTGGTTGACTAAAAGCAGACTACTTTCATTAAAAACAGTTGTTTGACCACCTAGTGGATGGTTACTTGCTCTAGAAGCAAGGCAGATGGTCAAAAACGAAGAGATATATAAAATATTAACGAAAAACTGTTTCGAGTAAGACATTGAAAGCATTAGAACGAGTTAATCAATACCATCATACTTGAGTTTGTTGATCAGTATTACATTCCCAATATTTAAATTTTTTGCACTAAATCGTCTCTTAATCTTTTCTAATTAGTATTATTATTAAAATTGGTTACAATACGAAATGTATGATTTGGTTACGGCTTTTTCCAATAAATAAGAAAATGAAATTGGCGGTGGTCAGTAATCTATTTATGATTATTGATTAAGATAATCTTGATAATCGGGTAGCAGGCCACCCATAGTAATAGGAAATTATTTAGAATGTGATTCATTGGTGGAAAGTTATGGTAAGGAGGGGAAGTCTGTAATTGAGGTCAATACTTCTTCATCCACAAGATTCGAAGAAGACTTGGGACATGTCTATCCTCGAGAAGGAGCTAGTTCCGGAGATCGACGCTCTATATGCCCTCCGTTTATCAATCCTGGAGAAAGACATTAAATTACACTAGCTTCACAGTTTCAGTTTTCCTTGACGATGAATTCTATGGATTACTCCAAGTATCAACACCAGCTAATTTTCGTCCCAAATCCGTTAAGACTAACGGACGAGTTTCTATTTCCAAATCAAACTTTTGTTTCAACATTTCGCAAATACTGTCTTCATCCCATAACCTCTGTTCAAAACCATGCTGCTCAGGTGTCTGGAATAGAAACTGTTTCATTTGATTGAGTTGATTTACTGTTAGTTTTGATTGACTTCCCGTTGTAGGTACTTTTACCGCGGCCTCTTTTAATTCATTAATAAATGCGTTTTCGTCCACGATTGGTAAAGCTGGAGTGTCGATATGCTGGCCCATGGCATAAGGACGATAAATGGCCAGACGTCGGTTGTCTACCGGTCTCACCCAAGGCTTTCTCAAATAACAACTTTGTCCTGCTACCTCAACATGCCAGGCGGGGTAATCTGGGTGTTCACCCAGTAAGTGGTCGACTTCAACTAGCACCATATCGCATTCTTGATAGTTCAACAGCCATCTGGCGATCAAACTTTCAGCCACATCCAAGACTTGAGCCAACAATCTGCGTTTAGTCACAGCTAAGGGCAATACGCCACTGCCGGGCAAACTTCTTTCAACTGGCCACATAGTGATATATTGGGCTAATCGAGGTCGATTAGACGTATTAGCACTGTTGCTGTGGGGTAACGCACTGTGCCAAATGATCAGATCGCCAGCCTGACCTGGTACGGACTGGATTTCCATTCCAGTAGTGTCAAGCATTCGTGCCGGCCGGTCGGCTGGCTGACTCGCAGCCCAATCACTCAGTTTTCGATGAAAGCCAGGAATACATTTAAATCCGCCTTGGTTGGTTTCTGTGTCCGTCAAGCAAAGAACTCCTTGTACTTGGAATGGGATGGGTTTTTGACGACTATCTATATCCCAATGCATAGTTCCCTGATGGTTCCAAACAGAATTTTTATTTGGAGGATTAAAATTGACTCGGTCTTGTGAGACTCGCAATTCAGAACAATCAAGAATCTGAGCGAAAGCTTGATAGACCCGATTTGATTGACGATTATTCCACAATTCCTGATCATGGATCATCGGTGCAATTCCACCTGAAAATGGAGGATAATTATACCAATCCGTTGGTTGAGAGAAGTCTTGACCAAAAAATCGTTCCATTGCCATTACTGTATCATCCAACTGTGAGGGGGGAACAGCGTTAGGCAGAATCACGTAACCATTTCGATTCCAAAAATCCAACTCGGATTGACTGAATACATTGGATATTGATTTCACCATTCGGGCACCTCAAGTTAGTTGGGTTGCATTTATAAGTGTGTTCATTGTCTCAGTTTATATGAATAGGACTATTTACTTCTGACCAAACTCATCTCCGTGATCATTCTATCTCAATGCAAATGATAGGTCAACAAAGTCTAGGCTATGTGGGAAGGGTTGGATTAGAAAAAGAATGAAACTAGAAAAAAAGGGAACGATGTCATAGATAGTATGTATCAATTTGAAGGACATAGTCGAAAATTAGGAAGAAAAGTTTCTTTTTAACTATGATATTAGTGCTATATCTGCGACAATCGAATACTACTAACTACTAACTACTAACTAGTCGCAACCATACTAGAAAGGATGCAGCGCGTAAGATATGAAAGAAGATAAATAATAACTAAGAAGAAGAAACTGCAAGGATAGGAAAAAGGGTACCACCAGGTACTGATACCTGCCTGATTAATTACCCCGTACGAGTTATCCTTTACGCCGGTTTGAGTACAAGTATTAACAATGTAGAGATTGGCTTTTTGTACTGGTATAGATTCTAGACAATAGGTCTCATCTACGTGCTAATTGGTATAGATACAATATTCCGAAGTTTTCGCCAAAAGAAGGAAGACCGTCGAGATTAGTTTGTTTTTTATCTCGCTCACTTTGATCGACGATTCCATATTTCTTGCGATATAGTCTTAACAATACCGATCATGATGGGCTAATTTATTACGGAATTCGATTCGAGTCATTAACATGTTAATCTAGTTAATGAAATCTAGGGATAATTAACGATTGTAATGTTAACCAAATAGCGATTAAAAAGCTCAAGTATTATGTCTGACTTCACTTCTTATTTGTATTTTGGGGTAGACTGGTCATAATTCATTTGACCAAAAATATTCTCAAAATCAAATTAACGTTTACGCCACTTTATTGTCTAAACGAAATGACGATTTTAATGTTGTTTCGACGATTTTCCGGTTCTAGCTAATACCTAATTTTCTATCATCGATTATGAAGAGTTTGAATGTGTGGAGAGTAATCTGTCTTTTAATGGGTCTATTACTGATAATGACGATCGTCAGACAGGAGACCCCCTGGACCCTGAAAGATATCAGTTCTGAGTTATCGAGTCCGATGAAATTTACAACAATCGAAATTTTTCTATTGGGTGAACAAATCAATTTTTCATTCATGGGTCTAATTTGGAGTGGCAGTTTCCTCCTAATCTTTCTGATGACATATAATGTGAATAAGCGGTGGATACCTTCGCTTGTAATATGTGCATTTTCAATTTTTTTAGTGATAAATCGATGGGTTTCTATCCCAGTTTTCGTATTTAGTCTCTTATCTTGGGCAGTCTTTCAAACTTGGCGAGGTGTCTACAAATTTGTCAAAATTCAGCGTTTCGTATTTCGGTTATTTGCTTGCTCAATTTTTCTGATTACAATGATACCCACACCACGAAGCTGGCACATCGTATTGTCTTTTGTCTTTGGTTTTTTCGCAATTTTTTTGATTTTATTTGCTATTCAACCTGTCTTACGCTTCTTTGAACCGATGACACATTGGTTAGAACGAGTATTATTCAATACTCAAACTTGGTTTTTTCTATGCATGATCGGTACTTTTGTATTCTTGGTTTACAATTTGGGAGCCTATTTCCTATTTGATCATCTACCTCACGTCACGGATAGTATTGTTCAAATTTTTCATGGGAAAATTTTTGCTCTCGGGCGTTTGGTCGCACCAGCTCCACCTTTACGAGATTTGTTTGACTTTAATCCATTAATGATTTGGCGTACCGATAGGTGGTATTCGGTGTTTCCTCCAGGACACTCATTATTAATGATGTTAGGAGTTTTGATTAATTCCCCGTGGATAATCAACCCTTCCTTAGGTACATTCTCTGTAATCTTGATCTATTTTCTGGGTGTCGAAATCTATGATCAACGTACAGGTCGTTTAGCTGCATTATTTGGAGCTTTCTCTCCATTTCTATTTGTTATGTCATCAGGGTTTATGAATCATGCTAGTGGTCTATTCTATACCACGATCTTTTTGTTATTTTTTGCAAGAACAGTAAAATACCAAACACTGTGGTCTTCAGTTTTTTCAGGGGTTAGTTTAGGTTTACTGATTAATGTTCGACCATATACTGCTTTGGCAATATCGTTACCGTTCATTGTCTATTCTTTGATGCTTCTGGTTGCTAATTTTCGACGTTATTTTTTACAGTTTCTATTACTGACAACGACAACGTTATTTTTTATTGGGTTACTTTTTACTTACAATAATTTAACCAATGGCTCACCTACTTTGTTTGGTTACGTTGCCCAATTTGGTAAATCTCACAATCCAGGTTTTAACCCAAAAACCGATGGAAAAACCGCTCACACACCAAAAAAAGGATTACGGACTACGTTGAAAGATCTGAATTTTCTGAACTTACGTTTAGTTGGTTGGCCAATCCCACCTCTATTTTTTGTCTGTTTACTTTTTTGTTCTGGTTATCAGAATTACTGGGATTATCTATTACTCTTACTATTTTCCTCCTTAGTTCTGGCACATTTTTTCTACTGGTATGATGTCGGAGATAGTTTGAGTCCACGATTTTTATACGAATCTTGTTCTGCCTTGTTAATTTTGGTGGCCCGAGGAGTAATATGTTTGCCACACCTATTACCAAAATCACTAAAAATGGAGTCAGTTAAACGGAAGCTCAAACTAAGTACAGCTATAACCTTATTGTTATGTTTGGTCTTTATGGTTACTTGCCGAATATCAACAATAATAACGTATTATGCCTCGGACTATTTTTACCCACACATACAACCGACTTTACTAAAAACAATCAAAAGACATAGACTTAAAGATGCCATAGTTTTCGTGGAACCTTATTTTTACCGTAGTGTCTTTTCTGCTAATGAACCGCTCCTAGATGGAAATGTAATCTATGCTCAAGACCAGCAGAACCAAAAGTTATCAGAATGGGAGAGACATTTTCCTGATAGAACTTTTTTTCGGTTGAGCGATGAAACGCTGGAGGTGATTAAAGAAAAGATAATTGAAGTAAAATAAAATACTTTGTAATAGGTAAGAATTGATAACTCGATCTTAGATGCTTTAATTCGCTACTTGATGACTTTCAGTGGGATAGGTTAATGCTGTTGCTGAAAAACGAAATTCAAGGGTTTTATATATCTGCTTCATACTTCGAGACAAAATATTTAACAAAAAAGCTGGACTATAAACCGGGCAAACTACTCGAGTGAAGAAATCAGCCGAGCATTTCTACTTTATGAAAATCAGCTATAACTCAAGAACCAACGGTATATTTAGTGTTAATGGGGAAGGCCGTACAGAAATTAACGGTGGAGACCGACCTAAACGTCCAAATTCCGAAGACACGAAAGTAGGAGACGCTTACACTATAATCTTCGAGGCCAAAGGTAAATTTATCAAAACTTACATAGATGGAAAGCTACTAGTAGAAACAAAAGATAAAGCCTATAAAAATGAGCGTCTCGGTCTTGGCGATAGGGATTCGACGCTATTTACAATTATATTGAGATCAATGGTACTGGCATAGCTGCCAGTTCGGTCGAGCATCAAAGCAAACTGACTACTATTTGGATAAATCTGAAGCTAGCGAATTAAATCTCAAACAGCTAATAATTTCCTTATGGAGGTGATTTTAGAACATAAAATACTAAAACCACTTCTATGCTGCCAATTGTAGTGAAAAACGTCTACTAATGGATATTACCAGACGTTTTTGAATTAAATTATGAAACGATTAACCTAGTCCATATAACCGTTTTTTGATGTCGCTTGTCTAAGTGATTAGTCCGGGAGAAATCCATCTACCAGGCTAGGGTTACTATTTAGTCTGGGTAAATTTCGGCAGTAATCAGACACTTTATACGAAGCATAGCCGGCGTATTTCTTGGCTACTTATTAATTGAAAGCATTGAATCTTAGTCTTTCTGCTCCGAAGGGTAGGTCAAATTCCACTGTTGTCGAATTTGATCGAGGCTTTCCATAATACTTAGTGTCTCTTGGTGGGGCATAATTTGACTCTCAATTTGTCCCGCTCGAAAGCAGTTCATTGCTTCCATTGCCTCATAATTGTATCCATTTCCCTCAAAAGGTATATCATGCATTTCACCTTTGACCGTTAGACGTGTGGGAATCCACCATGGAGACTCAATTTTGATTTGGCCTTCGGTTCCCATTAGCATTGCCTCCTGTGGGGTATTGGTTCGAATAGCCGTATTCAAAATGGATATTTGACCTTGATTGTGAAGAAGGAGTACCCCAGCCTGTTCATCTACACCGGTTTGCCCGATATCTGCTAGTGTGGCAATTTGACTGGGTTGACCAAATACCATTGAAGATAAGGAAACAGTATATACCCCCACGTCCAGTAGCGCGCCACCACCTAGTTCTAAATTGAACAATCTGTTTTCTGGGTTCACCTCAGATCGGAAACCAAAGTCAGCTGTTAGCATCCTAACTTCGCCTATCACTCCTTTGGCTAGTAACTGCCGTAACTGAACCATAGCTGGCATGAAACGAGTCCACATAGCTTCCATCAAAAATGTATTTTGTTTTCTTGCTGTTTTGATCATCAATTTTGCTTCTCGCTGGTTGAGAGCAAACGGTTTTTCACATAAAACACCTTTCCGGTTTTCCAAGCATAAGATTGTATTTTCACAATGGAAAGGATGTGGTGTAGCAACGTAAACCAGATCAACTTTTGGGTCTGTTGCTAGATCTTGGTAACTGGCATAACGTATTGGTACCTGAAACTGATCGGCGAATACGTCCGCTTTTTCTTTGGTTCTTGACCCCACTGCGACTAAATCGGCTTCTGTGGTGTCGGCTAGTCCCTGGGCAAACTTTTTGGCGATAGAACCTGTACCTAAAATTCCCCAACGAATTACTTCCGGCATATTACTCCTCCACTCTTAGGCAAGGATAAGATTGTATCTTTACAATT
>JACLAC010010932.1_pt1 | contig 14245 bp, 13 predicted proteins | sample 8027881 | NCBI WGS metagenome assembly JACLAC01 (sample SAMN15725517, study PRJNA655200) | protist metagenome | isolation source: fluorescence activated cell sorting (FACS) single amplified genomes of... | place: Spain: Blaines Bay Microbial Observatory, Mediterranean Sea | collected 2016-01-19 | reverse complement strand
TGGAATTGCGTCGGGTGGCGGTTGCCGTCGGGGTCGCGGCCGGTATGCGTGGGTTGAATATGCGGCGTGACCGAAAGATACATGATCATCGGCTCGTCGCTGGTCACGCGCACCTGGTGGATCTCGTCGGGTAGGGTCAGGCAGAGCTGCCCGGCGTGCAACTCTCGCTCTTCGCCCTCGATATCGAAGATGCAGCTGCCCTGTAAGATCAGGAAGATCTCATGGCCGAGGTCGTGGCTATGACGGCCGGCGACCTGTCCGGGTTCCATGCGCAGGAAGCGGGAGCGGATGTGGGGGGTGACGAGCAAGTTTTTTATGTGGGCTTCGTTGCGGTAGTCGAAGATTTGGAAGGGCATGTTGGCTCCTTGGGAATGGTTGTACAGCAGACCATCATTATTAAATCGCTGTGAAGGTCGGCAAGTCCATCTTCACTTATTAATTCAATGCAAGTCAGTCTGCTAATCGCGAGCAGATCGAGGTCGTTTTTCTACGTCTCCTAGCCAACGGTCATCACCTCTATCACTCGTTGGGCGAGTAGCTCTTCGTCGCCGTTTTGCACGGTATGCATATGAAAGTGCAGTTGGCGGGGAGTCCTTTCGAGCCAGACGGAGGGGTTGCCTTCGCGCAATGCGCTTTCGATTTCGCTGGCGGTTTGCCCGAGATTATTTTCATCGAGGGTGAGTGTAAGCGTTGGCGAGCCGGTACTGGAGATTGTGGTGTTGGGTAGCACACCTAATTGCTGGTGTAGTTTGTGGGCTCGTAGAGTGGCTTGCTGCTGGCGGTTGTCGTGGTCCATGGCGAGCCAGCGGCGCAGGGCGACGACTACGCCGACGACTTCCTGACGGTCTATTTTCAACGGGCGGCCGACACCGGGCAATTCGCGGGTTTCGAAGCAGGCGAAGCTATGAAGATGGGCCGCTTCAATGAGGTCCCCGCGCCCACAGAGGATGCCGGAGGAGTTGGGCGCACCGATGTATTTGGCGCCATAGCCGACCAGGTCGGCGCCCATTGCGGTGTATTTGCTCAAGCCCTGCAAGGGGTAGACATCGAAGGCGGCATCGACTATGACGGGTATATCTCGCGTGTGCGCAATGCTGATGACCTCTTCGATAGAAAGAATATCTGCGTGGTTGTCGATGGCCGGATAGAGTACGGCGGCGGTGTCATCGTTTAGCGCCGCGTTGAGTTGTTCGGCTGTGGTGCTTTTTTCAGAGCCGGCCTCGATCAGGGCGGCGCCCGGCAGACGCACGACGCGGTCGTATTTATAGCGTTGCGCCCTCTGGATGACCACTTCGTTCTTCAGACCAGTGGCATTGGGCAGGCGGGCCATTTTGTTGGGGTCGGTGCCGGTGATACAGGCGGCGGTGCCGAGTACTAAGGCGGCGGCGCAGCCTGGGGTGATCAGTGCGGCTTCGGCTTTGAGCAACTCAGCGACGATGCGGCCGGTGCTCTGCAAAAGCTCGTCCATGTCGACGTAATAGCGACCGGCCAACTGCATTGCCTCGACAATTTCGCGGTCGGGTGCGGAACCGCCGAGGAAGGTGCGGTTACCGAGGGCGTTGATAACGGGCGTGGCGCCCATTTCGGCGTAGAGTGCGAGGGCATTGTTACTCATAGATATTTTATCCATCGGGCCAAGAGGTGCCCGGTATATAGCTCGGGGGTACCAACATGAGCGGTAGGCCGTTGTGGCGCAGGCGAAATTGCAAGTAGTCGAGTTGCGGGTTTTGAGGGGCGCGGGCCCCGATCAGGCTGGGTTGCAAAAAGCTAGGTGAGAAAAGTTGCGGACTGGGGTGTTCGATCAGGTCAATCGCTTCCTCGGCGGGCAAGCCGATCATCTCCTTGGCGAGGTTGATGGCGATTTCCAAACCGCCGATGCGATCAACCAAGCCAATTGCCAAAGCACTTTGACCGGTCCAGATCCGCCCCTGCGCGATGGCTTCGATGTCGGAGGGAGACATATCGCGGCGGCTAGCGACCTTGGCGACGAAGTCGGCGTAGAGGGAGTGGATGATGTGCTGCATGCGCTTTTTTTCATCGCTACTGAGATTGCGGTCGGGTAGGTTGAGGCCGAGCAATGGCAAGGCTATACCAAAAGGCAGGTCGGCGCGGCGACCGACTTGTACGTGGTCGGTGCTCAAACCAAGTTTTTCCTTGAAACCCTCGTTGTAGGCCCAGCCAGAGATGACGCCGATCGAACCGGTAATAGTATTGGGAGCGGCGACAATGGCGTCGCCGTGCATCGATATCATGTAGCCGCCTGAACCGGCGACGAAGCCCTGCGAGACGATGACGGGTTTCTGTGCACGGCATTGTTGTACGGCGTTGGCAACAAGGTCCGAGGGTAGTACATCGCCGCCGGGAGAATCGACGCGCAATACGACGGCATCGGACTCGTCGCAGGCACTGGCAATATCGTCGACGAGGGTACGGGCGCGCAGGCCCGTGTCCATAGCGCAAACGCCCAGCGCATAGACTATGGCGACCTTTTTGCGGGCGCCCCAGCGCGGATCTTGTGGACGGGCGTGAGATGCGGCTGGGATAAGGAGGCGCGGTGTTTCTTCTAGATCTTCGATGAAGGCATCAATATCGTGCCAGCGGCCGATACGGTCGACGAGCCCGGCGGCAAGGGCTTCGTGCGGCAAGAAGACCGTGGTGTCGTCGACTAAGCGGTCGAAGGCCTCGGGCGTCAATGGGCGTTCCTTGCTGATTTCGCTGCGGGCTAGACTGTACCAATCGTCAAGCAGGGCCTGTAGTTGCTCGCGCTCACCTGCGGACATTCCATCGCGCGCGAAACTTTCGAGCATCGACTTGTATTTGAAAAAACGCCACTCCTCAAAACCGATGCCCAATTTTTCGAGCGCGCCCTTGAAATAGGTCTGCCCGGCGAGATAGCCCTGCAGTTCGAGCATACCGACTGGGTCGATGACAAGGTGGTCGGCGACGGATGCGAAGTGATAGTCGCCGATGTTGACGCGGTCTATGTAGATCACTACCTGTTTGCCTAAGGCGCGAATCTGGCGCAACTTTTCGCGCAATTCCCATGCTATGGCGGGATTGGCGCGCATGCCTGAGGCATTGATTGCGATACCTACTATGGTGGGATCGCGGCGGGCGTGATCGATCTGGGCCAAGAGGTCGATCAGGGTTTGAGAGTCATCGAAGAAAGCATAGCGGCGGTGGCGGATTGGCCCGAGCAATTTAAGTTCGAGATAGCGCGGTGATGGTGGGCGTAGGGCGTGTAGGGCGTTGCCTTGTTGCGAGCCTAGGCGAATGGCGTAGGTGGCGAAGGCGTGCTCGCCGTCTTCTTCGAAACGCGATTGGGTCCGGAGGTCGGTGGCGCCTAGGCCGAGACGCAGGCCGAGGCTTATCGTGCGATTGTCGAAGTAGCGGCCGGTCAGCATGAGACCGGGCCGGATCTCGAGCACAGCGCCTGCGCTCCAGAAGTCTTTTGCGCCGGCTATTGCGCTGGCATAATCACCAAAGAAGGTCAGGCGCTCGCTGGCAAAGGGGCGGAGCGCGAGGTCGAAGACGCCTTCTACTTCTTCTAAAGAAAGGGTCGAGGTAACAGTGGCTCCAGCGGACAGTCGCGGCGAGGGCCGCCATAGCCCGCCGAGAGCGAAGTGATTTTGCCGGCTGAAAAGACGGGTATCGCCGGCAGCCCAGCCCCCTGCGATACCGAGCCCGAAACTGCGGTCGCCGCCGCTGAAACCCAGGCGGTATTCGCTGACGTTGTGGCCGTGCCCCCGTTGACGAATCACGCCGAAACCAAGGCGGGGTAAGGCGGTGAAGAGTCCCCATTGATTGCTCGTTGATAAGCGGCCCGGGGCCGTGGACCAGGCAAAGGCAGTCTCCATATGTTCAACGTAGTTGAGCAGCGCGGGATTCGCGTAGCCGTAGAGACCGGTGCCAAGTCCGCTGGGGGCGGTAAGGGCGAATTCGCTGCGTTCGGCGTAGGGTATAAATGGGGTTTGCGCCGCGACCGGAGTGATGGCGAACGCGCAGCAGAAGACTTTGAGGGCGGCCCTTGTGGCTTTATACTTAATATTCATTTCCTGTATGAAACGGCCTGTGGGGCCGCCTGTCAACCGAAGGAGAAAAAATGACCGAAAAAATTCCACGACTGCCCGACGAACATCTGGTCCGCGCTCGCGAGATCGTCGCCGAACAGCGAACGAAGAGCAAATGCAAGCTGTGTTACGACAGAGGGTATATCGGGACCAACCAAGACAATATGCTGGTGCCCTGCAGCAAGTGCGTGAATGTCGATGGGGTCATGGAGGCGTGGCGGACCTATGTGGCCGACACGCCGGCGTTGAAGGCGTTATACGGGGATTATTTCGAGCCTGAAGAGGAAGAAGAGGCTGCAGAGGAAGAAGAGGAAGAAGAGGTAGAGGACAAGCGAACCAAAGACATAGGATAAGGTTGAAACTCGGGCCTTTCTACGCGATATGAGCAACACTGGCGATCGCTTCAAAGATGGCATTCTGCGCGGCATCGACTACCTATTAGACGCGCCGTACGAAAATGGCGGTTGGCCCCAGTATTTTCCTAGCCGCAAAGGCTACTACCAGCATATTACCTACAACGACGACGCCATGATCGGCGCAATGCGGGTCTTGCGCGATGTCGTGCAAGAAAGACAACCGTATGCTTTTATCGACCAATCGCAACGAAACCGCGCCGCGACAGCCATACACAAAGGGCTCGATATTATCCTGCAGGCCCAGATCACCGTCGGCGGAAGATTAACCGCATGGCGCGCCCAGCACGCCCACAAAACGCTGGAGCTCGCAAAAAAAAATCGCGCCTACGAATTGCCCTCCATCAAGGGCGGCGAAAGTAGGGGAATTGTACTCTATCTGAATGGAAATACACCTTCCTGACGACTGCGTCATTCGGGCGGTTGAGAGTGCTGCAGCGTGGTATCAGCGATCCAAAATCAATGACGTAGCGGTCATACGCAAAGAAGACGCTCTGCTCGAAAGGGGATACAACTGGGTCGTCGTCACAGATCCTGGGGCGTCTCCACTATGGGGGCGGTTCTACGATATTAAAACGAGCCCCATTTTTACCGGACGCGACGGTGAGATCAAGTATAGCCTCGCCGAGATCGAATACGAACGACGCGTTGGCTACAGTTATATCCGGGATTTCGGGGCAAAAGTTTTGGCGGCCAATCCCACCTGCAAAAAAGTCTAAATAACAACCGGATCTCGATCGATTAGGACTTCTTTCCATTTGTGCCCTCGCGGAAGTTCGCATCACCCTACGCCACTGGTCAATAACTAGGCACGTTACTCGGCTGTAACGCGGCACGCTGTGCAAGAACCTGCGGACCTTAAGTCGGTATCCTACTACCCACCGACAAAAAACCTCAAATCCCCCTTGCCCTGCCGTAAAACCTCTGCGTGATCCCCCACCAATGAAACCACACTTGAGGCCTGGACCGGCAATGGCCCGCACTCCAATATCAGATCGACCTGTGTCCCGAATTCATCCTCGAGCATCCATGGCTCGGTAATGACTTCCTGCTCCGATCGGTTGGCGCTGGTGCTCAGGATTGGCTGGCCCAAGGCCGCAACTAGGGCTAGGGGTATCGGGTGGTCGGGGATACGCAGGCCGACGGTTTTCTGCTTGCTTTGCAGCACGCGCGGGGTCTCGCGGGTGGCGGGTAGGACGAAGGTGTAGGCGCCGGGTAGGCTGCGCTTGAGAATACGGTGCGCGTAGTTGGAGACTTTGGCGTAGTTGCTGATTTGGGTCAGGTCAGAGCAGACGAAGGACATGGGTTTTTTTTTGTCGCGCCCTTTGATGTGCCGTATGCGCTCGATGGCCTGTTTATTGGTTATATCGCAGCCAAGGCCGTAGATAGTGTCCGTGGGATAGGCGATGACCCCGCCCGAGCGGAGTATGTCGACAGCTTGTTGGATATGACGGCCCTTGATCCGGTCGGGGTGCATGTTGATTACAGTGGCCATTTTAGCGCTCCCTATCGATTTTGGCGACCCAGGCGATGGTCGGTGTTGGCAGTTCCACTGGTTGGTCCTCGTTTTCGGGTCAGTAGCGGGGTGCGTTTTGTTCGAGGCGATCTCGCTCGCCGAGATCGGGGCGGTTGGCGAGCATCAAAGAGGTTCTGTTGTAGTTGGCGAGTGGGAAATCCTCAGGCAAGCTCATCGGTTGTAGGGTGAGGGAGTTGCCAAAGCTGGCTCTGTCGAGTGCACTGCGGGCCTCCTACCGATCGTGCGTTCAGCCTTTTTCGAACACCAAGTCGAAGCTGTATACGGCAGCGCCGCCAAAGCCGTAGATTGCCAGCAGTTAGGCGAAAAGCCCAATGGCCAGCGCGGTTGCAGATCGTCTGCTCATTTGTGTCGCTTCAGCCGGGCCGATATTTTATAAAGTAAGTAAAAGCGAATAATGAATATAGGCCAGAAAGGCCGCATAAATCCAGAAAAGCTGAAGGCATGGCGCATACGGTTATCGGCACGGCAGGTCATATAGACCACGGCAAAACCCTGTTGGTCAAAGCGCTGACCGGCACCGATACGGACCAGGCACCCGAAGAGAAGGCGCGGGGGATTACCATTGAACTAGGTTTCGCCTTTCTCGGCGAGTCGGCGACGATTGTCGACGTGCCGGGGCACGAGCGCTTCGTCAAGACTATGGTTGCCGGAGTAAGCACTATTGATGTGGCGATGTTGGTGATCGCCGCCGATGACGGAGTGATGCCGCAGTCGCGAGAGCATCTCGACGTGTTGGAGTTGCTTGGGGTCGAGCGCGGGGTGATCGTACTCAACAAAGTAGACTTGGCAGAAGAAGAGTGGTTGGAACTGGTGGAAGAGGAATTGCGAGAGTTTACCCGGGGAACATTCTTGCAGGATGCGGATATTTTTCGCGTTTCGGCGCTCAGCGGTGAAGGGGTCGATCCGCTACGGCAGCGCTTGTTGGAATTGGCAGGCGATACCGAGGATAAGAGTGCCGATGCTCCGTTCCGCTTGCCGGTGGACCGGGCTTTTGTGGTCAAGGGCTTCGGTCTAGTCTGCACCGGTACGGTGCTGGCGGGGGCCTTGCAGGAGGGGAATCACGTCGAGATTATGCCCGATGGGCGCGAGGTGCGGGTGCGCAGTTTGCAAGAACACGGTGAGGCAGTAGGTCAGGTGCGGGCCGGTGATCGGGCGGCGATCAATATGGCCGGTGCCGAGCAAGGGCAGGTCGAGCGCGGCGACTTGCTGGTCGCGCCGGACTATTTTCGCTCGACGCAGATGCTCGACGTGCGGTTGCGGCTGCTCGAATCGAGCCCGATGGCCATTGAGCCGCGGACCAGGGTGCGGTTGCACTTAGGCACCCGGGAGGTTATGGCACGGGTGATCCTGCCCGAGCGCGAACCACTGGAACCGGGCGGGCAGAGTGTGGCGCAGTTGCGGCTAGAGGCGCCAGTGGTCGCGGCTTGGGGCGACCGCTTTGTGCTGCGTCGCTATTCGCCGGCCTTGACTGTTGGCGGCGGCACGGTGCTCGACCCGCATCCGATCAAGCACCGTCGCTTCGATGCCGATCTGCTCGATCACTTGCAGGCGCTGGAGTGCGGTGAATTGCGGCAGGTCGTTGAACGATGGCTGCGCGCGGTGGTCGACCAGCTTACAAGCCAGAGGGAATTGATTGGGGAATTGGGCATTGCACCGGCTCGGCTGGAGGAGGTGTTGGCTGTTTTAGCGGCGGAGGAATTGATTGTACAAGTGGCTTCTGAAGGAAAAGGGCAATTGTTGCATCGGGCGGTGCGCGAGGGTTGGGCCGAGCAGATCGAGGCGGCGCTGGCGAATTTTCACCGGACCGAGCCGCTCAAGCCAGGGCTCAGGCGCGAGGAGTTGCGCAACTTGGGCGCGCGCTATGCGCAACTTGAACTCTTCGACTGCGTATTGGCCTATCTCGTCGAGCAAAATAGGGTGGCAATGGACGGGGCCGTGGTCCGGTCCTTTACGCACGGCATCCATTTTACGCCCGAACAGGCGGCGCTGAAAGCGGAGATTGAGACGAGGCTGAATACCACCGATTTCACCGAAATACCCGATGCCGCTGCGCTGGCGCGGGCATTAGATGTGGAGCAGCGGCAGGTCGAGGCGATATTGCGGGCCTTGCAGGAGTTGAACGTGGTGGTCGCGTTGGAGGGAGGGTTACTGGCTCACCGCGAGGCGTTGGCAACGGTGCAGCAGCGTTTGCGTACTTATTTGCAGGCCGCCGGCGAGATTACCGTGGCTCAGTTTCGTGAATTGATCGGCAGCAACCGCAAATACGCGATGGCGCTGCTGGGGTATTTCGATGCCGCCGGCTTCACCGCGCGCAATGGGGACGTGCGGGTTCTGCTCGGTTGAACGAACCGTTTAAAAGGCGTGTTTCGGTCGTTTAGGGAACTGTTCAGGGACCGGATTATACCGCTGTCGTCGCGCCGGTGAGGATCAGATGGAAGTGTCGTAAGGGATCGATTTGCAGATCGCAATTGCCACAAGTCGTTTGTTCGCCGACGCTCAAGTCAGCAGAGCGGCTGCCGGTCAGGGCGGCCAACTGCTCGACTTCGTTAATGTCGCCGCGCTCCTCGTCGTGTTGGTCGATACTCCCCCAATCGACGTGCTGGCCGGTGAGGTAATGGAACAGTCGTCTCTTCGGGACATAGGCTTTGAAGCGCTGTTCGCAACGGCGGGTGTAGAGCAGTCCCAATGCCATAATCCTCCTAACTCGCCAGTTTCCAAAAACCGCCGTTGTCGCGTTCGACATAGCGGCAGATGCCGCGTTTAAGTGCACGGACCACGGCGCCCGAAGCCGGATCGCGGCGGACGATTGGATGTTTACCCGACTCTTTATTTTCCAGCATGATTTTATCGGGCACGAGGCGGGTGCGGCCGGTTACGCGCATTGCAACCCGGGCGACCTGGAGCCCGGCTTCAAAACCATCGGCGGCGGTGCAGAGCGTGTGGGGCTTTTTTTGTCTTTGCTCATTGTTTTATTTTATGTCCCGCAAAATACAAATCACGCTGTATCGCACTTGGAAATTTTGGAAAATACGTGATAATTGGATTTCGACCTACGGCATAAAATGAGACAAGTCAAGTTTTTATTTTCGTTACAAGTAGTTGTTTATAATAATCTAAGGACCTATTCGGTGTGTTGAATAGGCCCTTAGCTGAGAAATTGCACTGGCGTTTTACGCTTTGTCGTAGGTTTTAAGAGGACGCGCCCAGATATTGCGGAAGCGGACGAGGTCGCCATGGTCTTGCAATCTGAGTGGTCCGGCGGGCGGATGGGCCTCGTAACGGTAGACATTGCGGTGGCCCGTGGGGCCCATGACTTCTACGTGGTGGTGTACAAGCACGCCGTTATGGACTAAGGTGAGATAGGCCGGGCTGATCAGTTCGACGCCACTAAAGCGGGGTGCGGTCCAGAAAATATCGTAAGTCTGCCATTCGCCGGGGGGGCGGCAGGCGTTAACTAGAGGCGGATATTCACCATAAACAGAGGCGGTGATGCCGTCGGCATAGGTGGGATTGTCATAGCCGTCGAGGACTTGGATTTCATAGAGGCCCATCAGGAAGACGCCGCTATTGCCGCGCCCCTGACTGTCGCCTTTGATCTCGGCCGGACAGGCGAATTCGAGGTGGTACTGTACATCGGCAAAGCGCTCGACGCTTACTATATCGCCGGTTTTGGGTTCGACCTCCATATAACCGTCTGCGACTTTCCAGCCGGCATCGCCGCCTTTCACCGATTGCCAGCCACTCAAATCGGTCCCGTCAAAGAGCACCACCGCATCGGAGGGCGAGGCGTGCTGGTTGCCGGGCGTGACGACTGTGGGCGCGGGACGCCGATCGTCGTGCACGCAATAGGGTGAGTCGGGCAGCATCGGCGTGTCGTTATAACCTAATTTCCCCATCGGTCATCTGCTCCTTGTGAAAGTTATCTGTTGTTGTCGGGATTATATAAAGGGGCTGTGCCTTGCCCGCGTCAATAGCGGTGTTAACGATGAGCTTCGTCTTAGTTGTTTACAGTAAATGCAGGCACAACTTTAGTACTGTGCTATTTTTCTATATAGCAGTATTAAGCCGGCCAAAATCCGAAGTCTCGACGGCCTCCGGTACCCATCTGATCGGGCGGAGTGAAATACCAAGGGCGGACGCCGGTCACAAGATCTTGTTGCGGTAGAAGTCGCGTATTCGTCATGATATGTATGCAGCGCAAAGCAGGCTCGGACAGGTAGGTGAATGAAGCTACATTGGCAGCAAGACCTCGAGTACAAAGGACGGGCGCCGTCGCTTTCCCTCGCCAAGGTTGTCTACCGCGCGTTTCACCCAGTGGACGGCCTCGGGTCAGATCAAGTCCATAGCATAGATCTTGATTCCCACAGCGTAGAGGCTTTATCATAGTGTGCGGTGGGCGGGATGGATATCGCGCCGTCGTCGTTTTGGTTTTTTTTCTATTGATACGACAGGGACTAGAAGGACGGGTATGAGGCGGTTGCAGGAGCCTTTTTATATCCGCTATGGCTGCAGCCGATTATTTCGATACAACTCCGCGAGGCCCTGTGCATCAGTAAGACGCTGCCGAAAAGTGGACGCCGAGAAGGCCTGGAGAAAGAGAGATGGCCGAAACCAATGACGTACGAACGCGGATTGTCGTTGCCGACATCCTGCAGGCGCAGAATATTGGGACGCGGTAGCGGTCGGAAACGGGACGGAGGCCTAGTATCGGTTGGAGCGGGAATAAGTGGATCTGCTGATTATCGATACGCAGATGCATGTGGCAGAGGGCATCAAATTGGTGCAGCAGGTGCGGCCGGCCTGCCCAGACTTGCCGATCTTGATGATCAGCACCGGTGATACCGCCGACGAAGTGCGCGGTGCCATTCGTGCTGGAGTCGACGCCTATATGGCCGAACCTTTTTTCGCCGAACCAACTGCAGGAAAAAGTTGGGGCGTTGTTAGACTTGGATGTGCTGCAGCGAATCGAACGGATCGCCAACAAGGCGGGCCGCTATCCAGTCGATCGGGGCCATCCGCAGGCCATCTTCCGTGAGGTCGTCGATAACGTTGAGGGTTTTATGCCGAATTGCGCCGCCGCCCGTTTTCTGTGGCACGTGGATCGCCGTGCTGGGCTTTGATCTTGGCATGCTACAAGGCTTTATGGGTGATGCGGAAACTCTTCCGGTCGCGCAAAGGCAGGGGTAGGGTGAGTAATTCCGGTGCCAGGGCTATTGGAGTTGTGGCTGGTACGCAGGGATAGAGTGCTCGGCAAAAGCGTATTTGTGTTTGGCGTCAACCCGCGTGCGCGGAACGTAGAAGCGGGTGTGCTAACGAGATCGGAAGCAGGTCGCCATTTGTCGCTGCGCCCCAAGGAGGAATGCGACCATAACGGGTGCCGGGAGCAGTGTAGATGATGCTATGGGCGCGGCGTGGGCGTTTACTGCGGTTGGGGAGGCTGCTGTGCAGGGTCAGGCAGTGGTGGAATATGGCGTCGCCGGCGCGGGCGTCGACGGTGTCAATCGGGCCGGCGGCGATGAGGCGGTCCCTCTCAAGCAGGCGTCCAGTGTCGGCTTCGGTATCGAGGCCTAAACTCAGGCGGTGGGAGCCGCGCAAATAGTGCAACGCTCCATTGTCGGCGTCGGCGTCATCGAGGGTCAGCCAGCAGCTGATATTGCTCGCGGGCATCGATTGCCAGGCTTGGTTGTCCTGGTGCCAGAATACGGGGCCGCCGTACTCGGGCGGCTTGTGCAGTAGGTGGTCGTGGAAGAGTTGGATATTGCAGCCGATCAGATCTTCGACAATATCGAGCAAATGCGGGTGATAGAGCAGGCGCTGGAAAGCTATGTCGCGCTGACTGACCTGGGGTATGTTCATCACTTGGTCGCCTTCTTCTGCCGCGTCGAGGTCGATGAAATTGCCGAAGTCACCGCTGGCCCGCGCTTCGGTGCGCAAACGATCGTGCGCACTGCGCAACTCGCTGAGCTCTTCTTTGTTGAGCAGGCTTTCCACTCTGACATAGCCGTCGCGCCAGAAGCGCCGCCACTGCATGGGGGAAAGCGCGTTGCCCGGGTACCGAAGTGCCGTGTTCATCGTTCATAGCCCCTTGTTTTACTCAAGGTCGAGTACCGGCCGGTTGAGCCGCGTGTGGTAGGGCGGTTCGCAGACTTTGCGTTGCTCGTCGGTCATCAGGTCGAGCATTTCATCCGGCCAACTGTGTGGCACGTAGGCGAGGTTGCCCGGCGAGAAGCGGAATAGCGCCGTGCGGCGGTCGTGCTCGGCGGTCCAGGGCAGCGTGCCGTGGGAGGTGGCCTCGGTGAAGATGATGCAGTCACCGGCCTTACAGGTAATGGGTTTGACGAATTCGTTGTAGGCCTCGCCGCGACGCATAGCGGCCGGACAGGCGTAGTTGCCTTTATGGCTGCCGGGTATCAAGCAGAAGCCACCGTCGCCCTCGTTGACATCGGCGAGTTGGTAGGCGGCGACGGTTAGGCCGTTGTGCATTTTGCCGTCTTGAAAAATGTAGTACTGATGGCGGTCGAAACCGGGGCCGGACGAGCCGTGCAGAGTGTGGCCTTCGGCCCCCCTGCGCATGGTGATAATACCCAAGTTGTGGTCGAGGCGGAAACCCTCGCCGAGAATCGTGTGCAGATAGGGCGCTACCTTGCGATTATCGAGCATGGCACGGAAGGGCTGGCCGTAGGGCTCTTCCCAGGTCAGTGCACCGCCTAGGTCACCGCGGCCGGTGTTGCCTTCGAGCGCTTTGGAGCCGCCGGCCAGAGTGAGTTCGCCGGTGCGCTCGCGGATCTGGTCCGCGTGGTGGTCGATACCCTCGTTGCACAAGGCGATGTCTTCTTTTGACAGTGCTTCGCGGACGACAATGTAGCCGTTAATATCGAATAGATATTTTTCATCTTCGTTCATCGGTTACGATCCAGGAAAAGGATGGGGGTGGCCAGTGTAAATGCGTTTGCCGCGCACGATAATTTTTTCGGGATCTTCTTTCAATACGTCATGAGCATCGTGTGCGCGGTAGGCCAGTGTTATGCTGCGGCGCGATTTTTCGGTGTCATTGATGTCTGCTCCGTGGTAGAGGCGATCATCGAACAGCAGTACCCCGCCGGCCGGCATCGGCACCGGCAGGGCGCGCAGATAGAGCGCTTGGCTTTTGAATTCGCCAGCGGGGTAGCGCTTCTGGCTATGGAAGGGCCGTTGATGGCTCCCGGGTACGATGCGGATGCAGCCATTTTCGATGGTAGATTCTTGCAAGTAGATCAGCGCTGTGAAAAGCACTGGATCGTAAATGTGCTCGCCGGTGTGCCAGGACACGACGCCAGATTTGGGCGGGCGGACCATCAGGTGGTTGTGCTTGTTGCGGAGCAACTCGATATTGGGACCGAGGAAATTTTCTAGCGCGTCGAGAATTAGTGGGTGGGTCGCAGCTTCGAAATAAACTGGGTCGCGGTCGATAATCTTGGAGAGGCGGCGGATGTCGGCGGGTGTACGTGACGGACTGTCCTCCCAGACGATGGGTTCACATAACTCAGCGAGTTGTGCGTCTGTGGTTTTATTGAGGCCGTCGATCAGGTCGCTGGGCAACGGATCGGGCAGGCGATAGTAGCCATTCTGTTTGCAATACCAAAGGTCTTCGTCGGATAGAGGCATACCGAGGCTCCGTGTGAATTGGGTGGTATTATATAGCCAGGAGTCGAGAGTCGCAAGACGCGGAAACAGAGGTTTGCCGATCTCGTTGACCCGTCCCTGCTTGATTTCCTTCGGGCACAAGCGGTTCGTGGAGCGGGCGATGGCGGGTATTTTTGGGGTGTCGGCTGAAGCAATGGGCCTGATGGGGCAGCGCGGGAGTCGCGGAGAGGTTGGGATTCCGACCCGATGGGCGATAGTATGGAAACAAATTGAAAATGCCGAACACGGTCAGCCCTGTAGTCGCGCCCGCTTAATTTGCAAAGGATCAGAAATAAATGCCTTCTGACAGCAATGCCTATCCCGACCTAAACCGAGACTTGAGCTTCCACAGGGTCGAAAATGCTGAGCCACAAAGGTTGAGCCAGCAGCAAATAGATCAGTATAACGAAAAGGGATTTATTTTTCCGCTGGACGTATTCTCTGACGATGAGGCCGCTACACACCGCGCCGTTTTTGATGAGCTGCTAGATGCCGCGACTGCCAGCGGCGGCAATAGCTATTCAATCAATGGCTGGCACAAGACCTGTCGCAGCGTGCATGAT
>JACLAC010010782.1_pt1 | contig 14251 bp, 10 predicted proteins | sample 8027881 | NCBI WGS metagenome assembly JACLAC01 (sample SAMN15725517, study PRJNA655200) | protist metagenome | isolation source: fluorescence activated cell sorting (FACS) single amplified genomes of... | place: Spain: Blaines Bay Microbial Observatory, Mediterranean Sea | collected 2016-01-19 | reverse complement strand
GACTGTCAGCAGACAGAGACTTGCTGCGCGTCTCATCGGAGCGTTTCGTGGAACTTGTTCAGTCACTGTTACTTTTTCGGACCTTCTGCAACTCTCGCAACGCGGGTGAGAATCCTGACGAACGAGGCTCCTGGGTTGGGTATGTCGGGATCGAGGCGGCGTTTCTCTTTCCAAAGCTGGCCGACCCGGGCGCGTTGCTCGGGTTTGAGCCCGGCCATGATGCGGTCGACGTACTGCTGGTGGTTGTTTCCGTCATAGCCTTTGGGAAGAGGATTCCTGTCGATGCGTGCGAGGAGCTTCGCGGTCTCCGTCGCGGAAGCCGTCGAGACTTTCGGCGATGGCGGCGAACCATGGTGGGGCGGCCGAAACTCTTGACGAGTTCCGCTACGGCTTTGTGTTTTGGCGGCGGCGTCTTCGTTAGGTGCGGGCCAGTCGGGAGCATCCGCCATGACGCTCCGGTAGATGGCCGCGGCTTGCTCTTTCAACCGGGCGGCGAGTTCGGGTCGTTCTTTCGCGATGTCATTTTTCTGGCCGAGATCCTTGGAGAGGTCATACAGTTGGACACGACCAAGTCCGCTCTTTTTAAGCTCCGGGATCCAGGACTCCTGGAAGTAATACAATTTCCGGTGTTGCGCCCTCAGTCGATTGGCTTCGGAATTTGCGAAGTTCCCGTTGAACATTCGGGAGCGAAGATCCATTCCGCCCAGTTCTTTCTCAAGATCATCGCCAAGGACTTCTTTGACTTGCTCCATGATTCGATTGGCGGCTTGAAAGTCGATTGGCGATTTCGCAGTGCTGGAAGCGAAAAGAGTGTGGTCACCCACTCTCATGACCATGTTTGCCTCAGCCATCCAAAACAGGGGCTGATGCCGCGTGAAGGTTGCCGTTTTGGTGAGCAGTGGAGCAAGGTCGGAGCCGTCGAGATGCACGCCCTTGGGTTTGTCGATGCCGGTCAGACAACACAGAGTGGGGAGAAGATCGACAACTCCAGCCGGTTCCTTCTCGACGCGGCCGCCAGGGATCCCGTCTTTCCAGTAGAAGATGCCTGGGACACGATGCCCGCCTTCGAACAGCGACCCTTTCTTGCCGCGCAGTTCACCGTTTCTCTCTTGCAGGTAGCTGCCGTTATCGGAAGCGTAGATGATGATCGTGTTGTCGAGCTCGCCGAGTTTTTCGAGCTTTGCGACAAGGCGTCCGATGGCCCGATCCGTATTGTCAATCGTGCCACTGTAGATTGCTTCTCGTTCATTGAGCCCGCCATACTGAGAAACGATCTCGTCGGGCGCCGCGATCGGGTCGTGCGGTTCATTGAACCAGAGATTGAGGAAGAAGGGTTCCTCGTCGTCTCGCTTTTGATCAAGCCAGGTAAGAGCTTCGTCGACCACGATCTGGCAGGAATAACCTTTCATCTCTCCCACGCGTTTGCCATTGCGCAGGAAGTTGGTCGGGTTCTTGTGACTGCGACCCGGGCCGTTGACGACGCCGAACCAGTAGTCAAAGCCGTGATCGGCCGGAGTGGGGTTTTCGCGATCCTGGACGGGCATGCCGAGGTGCCACTTGCCAAAGTGAGCGGTGGCGTAACCGTTTTCTTTGAGCACTTCGGCGATGGTCGTTTCGCTCTTCTGGAGATGCATCCGGTGAAAACGTTCGTCGAGGACCGAGTAGACTCCGGTGCGACAGTGTTGGCGTCCCGTCAGAAAGGTAGCCCGCGACGGGGAACAGGTAGGGGCGCCCGAGTGGAAGTCGGTGAAGCGCACGCCACCAGCAGCCAGCTTGTCGATAACCGGGGTCTTGACGGGACCGTCGTAGCAGCCGATGTCGCGGTAGCCAAGATCGTCGACGTAGAGCGTGACGACATTCGGCGGCTTGTCTTTGGCGAAACCGGGGCAAACCAGAATCAGGACAAATGAAAATGTGAGGATGGGTTTCACGTTATTTCCTTTTCGGCGCGCCAAAGTGCGGGGCATCTTTCCTGGGGAGCCACTTTTTCAATTCCGCCCTGGCCGAGGCGTGGGCCTTGTCATTGGCGAGGTTCTTCCTCTGAAGCGGATCGGCTTTGACGTCGTAAAGTTCCTCGCCACCGTCGCTGTAGTGGATGTAATGAAACTCGCGTGAGCGAACCGCGTGATTTGCACCGAGCCAGTGGGGCGAGTGCGTGATGATTGCCGGATAAGGCCAATCAGCGTTCGGGTCGTTGACAAGCGGCGAGAAGCTGCGTCCGTCGAGATGTTCATTTTCCGGCAGGCCGCATAAGTCGACCAACGTCGGATAGAGGTCGACGAGACTGACCGGACTCTTACAAATCTTTCCGCCGTCCGGCGTACCTGACGGCAACTTCCCCGGTGCGTAGACAATCAGCGGTGTGCGGGTCGTCTGTTCCCAGAGCGCCGACTTCGCGATCTTCTTTTCGCCAACGTCGTAGCCGTGATCGCCCCACAGGACAACGATGGTGTTGTCGCGATAACGACTCTTTTCCAATGCATCGAGCACATGACCAACGCAGGCATCAGCGAAGGAGTCAGCAGCAAGGCAACCCTGGACGGCTTCCTTCCATTTGCCGCTCTCACGGATGTGCTTAATGTGACGTTCGCCCATCCGTTTACCAATCGCGGGGATGTCGTCGAAATCGTCTGCCTTGTATGGCGGAAGTTCGATGTCGTCGAGTGGATGCATGTCGAAGAATTTTTTCGGGGCATACCAGGGAAGGTGCGGCAGGTAGATGCCACAGCCAAGGAAAAACGGTTTGTCGTGATCTCGCCCGAGGAACTGAGCGGCGCCGTCCGCGGTCTTCCAATCGGGATTGGCTTCGATGGGGGCGTCGGTTGGTCCCCAGTCGATGAGACGGGCGAGTATGGGATTGGATTCGAACTTCGGACGGAGACCGTGTTTGTAGCGTTCATTCTTCGGCGGCGGCACGGCGCCGGTGCGAGTGGAATAGACATGATCCCACGCCGCGGCATCGGAGAATTTTCCGTGTGCCTGGTGATAAAGTTTGCCGCCACCCCAGGCGACATACCCATGGTGACGGAAGTACTGCGGGATGGTGACCCAGTCCTTCAACGTCGGCATGTCGCGAAACCAGTTCAGGTTGCCGTAGATCCCGGTCGTCGACGGCCGGAGCCCGGTCATAATCGCAGTGCGTGACGGATGGCAGAGCGGTGCAGCGCAATGAGCCTGCTCGAAAAGGACACCCTTCTTTGCGAGTGCGTCGATGTTCGGAGTCTTCGCCTGAGGGTGTCCTCCAAGACAACCGACCCAGTCGTTCAAATCGTCGACAGCGATGAACAGGACGTTCGGCCTGTCGCTCGAGTCGGTGGCATAGGCCCGCTCGTTCGATTGAACAAGAGAGACGAAGAACGCGAACGCCAGGAGGCCGATCACTCGAACAGGTCGGATCATGGCTCCGGCTTTCAGCGGCTTTGTTCGTATGATGTTCTGTGACATGCGCTTTGATTCCTTAGATGTTCATCTCGTATTCCAGGCCATCGACTTCAACTTTGCGCCGGTTCGGTTTGCTGGGCCAGGCCGGTTTTGACATCTGAGATCGCCACTCCTGCCAGGCTTGTTCCAATTGCTCGACGGTCTCAGGTTTTGCATCGGCCAGGTTCCTGGATTCGCCAATGTCGCTGGCGAGGTCAAACAGCCAGGTATTGTCGTAGGACTTAACAAGTTTCCAGTCGCCTTGCCGGACCGCGATGTTAGGTCCGTTACTCCAAAACAGAGTTTCATGTGGCGCACCGGTGGACTGCCCGTTGACAAACGGCGTCAGGTCAACACCGTCCAGTTTGATCTCAGCCGGAACTCTGATGCCCGCCGCCGCGGAGATCGTCGGAAACAAATCCAGAGTGCTGGTTGGTTGATCGTAGATGGTGTCTGGTTTAAACCTGCCCGGCAGCTTGATCACCATCGGCACGCGAATTCCGCCTTCGAACAAGAACAGTTTTCCCAGTTTCAGTGGGCCATTGCTTTGCACGCCCGTGTAGATCGGCCCGCCGTTGTCATTGACGAAGATGACAAGTGTGTGTTCCGAAAGTCCGTTCCTGTCGAGCGCGGCAACGATCGAGCCCACAGCATCATCCAGGGCGCTGGTCATTGCGTAGTAGTCGCGTTTGGTTTGGTCTGATTCGTTTGGAAACCGATCCTGGTATTTTTTTGTCGCTTCGATCGGCGTATGAACCGCGTTGAACGGGACGTATGCAAAGAAAGTCTTGTCTCTGTTCGCGCCGATGAACCTGACCGTTTCCCTGGCAATTGCGTCGGTCAGGTATTCCGGTTCAATCAGCGGCGACCTGTCCCGCATGATCGAGCTGTGAAACGGCTGTGGAGTTTTGGCGGAAAAAAAGGAATGGGCACCGGCCAGGAAGCCGTAAAACTCATCGAAGCCTCGAGCCCGTGGATGAAACTGAGGCTGTGTTCCCAAATGCCATTTGCCAAACATTCCGGTGACATAGCCGGCCTGTTTCAAGACATCAGTCATCGTGACGACGGATGGATCGAGCCCACGATGCAAGCGATGTGTGATTGCACCGCCGGCGGTATTGAATTCAAAACCAAATCGTTGTTGGTACCGGCCCGACATCAACCCGGCACGGGAGGGGCTGCACGAAGCCGCAGTCACATAGGCGTTCGAAAAACGCACGCCCTGTTTACCAAGTGCGTCAATGTTCGGCGTGGGAATCTCTTTAGATCCGTGCATCGAAATGTCGCCGTAACCAAGGTCATCCGAAAACAGCAACACAACATTCGGCGGACGTTTGTCACCGGCTGTGACGTTGGCAATGCTGGAAAGCAGTTTTCGTTTTGCAGCCTCGCCGTCAGGATCAGCCGGAAAGACGGGGATGTTGGATACTTCTTCGGTGGCCGCCGCGTTTTCGCGAGCTCGACGCCGTTTTGCGTGCGACTGTGCTTCTTTCTGAGTGACAAAGCCATCAGCATTGGTGTCCATTCGTTTGAACAGGGCCGCGTTCTTGACTTCATCGGGGTCAAGCCTTCCATCACCGTCCTTATCTGCCCGGGTAAATGCAGTTTGTGGCGTACTTCGTTTCGGTGAGTCTTGTTCGGACTCGTCCTGAGCATACGCTGGAAAACCGGCGAAGCTGAATGTGATGAACAGTACCAGCTGAATCACGTCTGAATTCTTCATGCAATAGCCCCCGACGGTGATTTGGAAACAGGCAACAAGGCGCGACGAGCTCAACCCTTCACAACTCGCGTCGCAACTATTTCGGCGCGTCTTCGAAGTGTGGATAACGGTAGTCGGCTTTGTCGTCCGTCGAGACCTTATGCGTCGAGCCGTCTTCAGGTTTGTAGAGATAGAGCTTGCCGCCCGCCTGATAAACGATCGACGATTCGTCTTTCGACCAACGTGGGTACGCGAACCAGATCTGTTTTCCTTCCTTGTTCGCGAATGGCTTTGCATTGGTAATCCTGCGGCTCCTGGCATCGAAATCCGCGACGTAAAGCGTGCGTCCGGGAACTCGTCGTTTGAACCCCCGTTGGAACTCGAAGCAGACTCTCGTTTCGGTCGGTGAGAGACTGACTCGGTCAAGCACTCCCGTTTTTGCCAGTTCACACTCAATGCGTTCGAACTTCGGATTGACGTTCTCTTCGGGCGTCATCAGGTAGTACCCCCTGCCCTGGCCCGGCGGATTCGCTCGCACGAGGATCCGGCCGTCAGTCAGGCAGGTGTAGGACCAGGTGTGATGCCCTTTGTCGGTGAGAGGAACTTCCTCACCAGGCTTTGCACCAACCTTACTGGCCATCACCACGTAGCCACCCGTCTTTGGGTTCTTTCGATTCCAGATCGGAGTATTTCTGCCGTCGCGCGTCCAGGTTTGATTGAAGTCCGTGTGCGTGCCGTCGGTGAGTTGGTGTAGCCCGGTTCCATCTGCATGGATGATGTGAATGGCCGTCTTCCACTTCGATACATCGGGATCGTTCTTCAACCTGCGGAAAAAGACGAGCATGTCACCCGTCTTTGACCAGGATGGCTTGAAGTCGTGGTGACCAGTGGTGAGCGGTTTGCCCTCCGGCTGACCATATGTATTAACGTGGATTTCGCCATTAACGTAATACGAGCCGCGATTGGTGATGGTCTGGCCCGCTGGCATGCCACTGTCATCTGCTGACAGGAGGCCACTGATCGCGAGCACTGCGGTCGCCATACAGGCCAATGTGTCGGCTCTTTTCATCACTTTTCCTCTTTGTCCAGCGAGATCAATTCAACTTTGTCACCACTACGGTGCTATTGCTCGGACTACGCGGAATCCGGCAGCGAATTCAGGGCGATAGTCACGACGACCGAAACTCGTGCGGCTGGCCGATCGCATGTTTATTCCATTCTCGGCAAACGATCCGCCGCGCCAGACTCGAGTACGCCCCTTCTCTGGGCCTTGAGGATCTTCGGCTTCTGTCTTCTTTCGGTCGTAACCTCCAAACCAGTCGCTGCACCATTCATAGGCATTACCGTGCATGTCGTAAAAAGCCCACGGGTTGGGAGATTTCTGTCCGACAATGTGTGCGTATTGCTCGTCGTCCTTATATGCATTGGCGTCATGCCATGCGTGTTCGGCTAAGAGTTTCCAATCGTCGCCGAAACTGAACGTGGATGTCGTACCGGCCCGGCAGGCGTATTCCCACTCGGCTTCGGTTGGCAGCCGGTATTCGACACTTCCCTTGTCGCTTAGTTTCTGGCAGAACTCACTGGCCTTTTTCCACGAGATGTATGTCGCTGCGTAGTCGGGGCCTTCTTCAACCAGGGGTTGCCCGGCCCAGGGCTCTTCGTTCATCACCGCCTTGAATTGACCTTGAGTGACTTCGAAGGCGCTCATGAAAAACGGCTTTGTGATCTTCACCAGGTGCTGCGGTGTGTCAGGGGCACCCTTTCGTTGCTTATCTTCCTTAGCAAGTTTCTGGGCGTGTTTCATCAGCCCCTCTTCGGTGGCTTCTCCGCTCTCAAGTTTCCTGGCGACGTCGGGGCTCTGCATGAGTTTGTCGAAACGTTCTTCGGGCGATGCTTCACTGACGAACGTCCCCATCAGAAACTCGCCGGCTGGGATGGGAACCAGCACCATGCCGACACTGTTGGAAACTGGCTCGCTCAACGCCAATTGTTCCGGCTTCATATTCGCTTTCACTGCGGCAAGGTCTGTCACGCTGGAGCCACATCCGGTTAAGGCTGCGACCAGGAGACACAAGAGCAGAATTTGGATCGACTTCAGCATGAGTGTGTTTCGTTGGTGGCAGTTCAAGGTTGAGTGAGTATTCGTCAATTAAGGGCCCGTCAGAATTCACTAACCACTTCGTCGCCGTTGCGGGTGTGGATGGCCTGCCAGACTCCTCGTGGATCCTGACCACAGCCAGAGTTGTTTCGTGCGAAGTCGATGCTGTCATTAATGAAGCGAACGGCGCCGTCGGCCAGCAACGAATGAACGCCTCCCGTATGCATGCTGCGGGCGGTCATTTGGCCGGTGGACGAGTTGTCAAAGCAGCCCATGCCCTGAACGGGATTCCCGGCGAGGCCTGCAACCGCGCAGTTTTCCATGTCGTCGGAATTCGGCTCGGCACTGTTCGGCGTGCTGGCATCGTTGAACATCGCGGCCGTGCCGGATCCCAGCCCAGGCATGGCCCAGCTTCCTCTCAGGTCGCGATCGTTCTGTCCCGCTCGTAATTCATCAACGGCGATCGTATTTGACGTGCCGTCCGTGATGTCCTGGAGTCGAACCGACTGATTGACGCTGCCCATACCTCCGGGTTGTGAACTCGAACCACCGCCAACACCATGATTGCACGGCGACGCGTTTAACCCGTAGTTTCCTCGAGCCCAGTCGCCACCGGCATAGCTGCAGAAGTTGCTGGAACTCTTCGGGTCACTTGGACATTTAAAGGCAGCGAGTTCAGTTTTCCTTCCAGGATTCTGATTCGCCGGGATGTTGAAATCCCACTCGCTGTAGAGCGGTTCCTGATCGACGTAAGGAAGCAGAAACACCAGCCAGTTCGCACCTTTATCGGAGTCGGCAATGCGCGAAGGATTGCCGTTTCGATGAATGAAGAATGGGGGCAACACCAAATGCACATCATTGTAATTGTGAAGTGCAACTCCGATCTGTTTGAGACGGCTTTTACACTGAGCCCGCCGCGCGGCCTCGCGAGCCTGCTGGACGGCCGGCAGCAACAGAGCGATCAGAATGGCGATCACCGCGATCACAACCAGCAATTCGATTAACGTGAATCCACCTCTTGATTTGGTCATGTGTCTATTCCTCGAGTGAGGTTGAGCCTGGAGGCGGGGTTGTGGTTGAAGCCAAGGCTGCGGTTGGATTTGAGGCGGGCGGGACGGGATCGGCATTACATAGCGATAATTCGCCGGTTGTCGTTGGGTGACTATTGCAGCAAAGCTCCGTCCGGAGGGATCAACTCGACTGCGGTGACTTCCAGGCCGGACGGACGCCCCGTGTGCGTGAAGGCCCAGACATGTTTGAGGACCAAACCGTCAGGCCTGGCGGGCAGTTCATCTTTCCTGTCACGCACGCATGGGTCGAGAGAAAAATCGCTGAGTCGATAAACAACCTCGAATCGACCATCGCTATCCAGTTCCGTCACTGGTTGCTGGCTTTCCTTGTCACCGCGAAACTTGCCTGCGAATTCACCATTGGCCTGTGACATCCCGATTCCAAAGAATACTTGAGCAGGTTTAGTCAGACGACCTCGAACAACGAATCTTGAATCCTGCTGAACGACCACAGGAGAGTTCTGAGAACTACCAACGGGTATCCCCAGCAGATAAAGCGTGACGTCGGGCTGATCAGGCGGAACAAGCGGGATCGCTTTCTGAGAGGCAACTCGCTGTTTGTTTCCCGGTAACCATTTTCCATACCCGCCCGGTCGAAGCTGGAGCTGACTTTTCCAGGCGTATACCGCGTCGGGAACGCCGAGTGGCAATAGCTCATTGTCCGCCTCCGTGAACAGCCGGTGCTTCGCAGGAACGTCAACTTCGCCGCCGTCACTCAGACGCCTTACCCGGACCAAACCTTCACTAACGTTTAAGGCGGTTGACGTTAGACTGGCCTCGACATCAAAACGTGTCTCCAATACCTGAAGTACTGCTGTGTGAGTATGAAGCAGCATCGGTTTGTCGGCAGGTTGCGGCTCAACGCTGGCTGACAGGTTGCCCTCTTTAAGTCGTAATACTTTCTGACCGGCGTCAGCAAAGGTAAGCATTGACGTACCGGAGATCATGACTGTCGAGCCGTCGTTAAATTGCAGCTCGAACCAGGAATCCGGAGCAACTCCTTCGACCGTCCCTCCAGGTAACTCCGTTCCGACAACCAGTTCGCGTTGTATTTCACCCCGATCGCCGGTCCAGATGAGCAACCCACTTAGACCAATGATCTTTGCAATCGACGGTTCTGGTTTGACTTCGGGTGAATTCGACTGAATTTTGGCGATACGACGTTCGGCCTGTGCCTGCTGTTGATAAAGCCCAACACTCAGCACAACGATGACGGCAACGGCAGCGGCCAGCATGAGTCGAAGAACGGTGTTTCTCGATTTCTGCAGATCAAGATTGCTGGCAGTGGCCACTGCAAATCCCTGGGCTGTTTCGTCATCGCTGCCCCCACGCAGGACTTCAGCCATCCGAGTGTCCCATAGTGATTCCTCAACGAATGCCTGCCGAGCAGAAAAATCACTGTCGAGACGTTCGGCAAGCCGCTCCATTTCAGGCTCGGTCAATTCGTCACGCAAATGACGGTCGACGAGTTCTTGCCAATCATCATTCGTGCTCATTCGGCACCTCTCATGCTGGATTCCACACAGGCTCTCACCTGCTTCTTCACACGAAACAGCGATTTACGGACAGCTTCCAGCGACATCCCGACTCGTTTTCCGATTTGCGGATAACCAAGGTCGTCCATAAATCGAGCATCAAGAACAAGACGGCCTTGTTCGGGAACGCGCTGCAGACATCGCTCCAAAGCTTCCCGCCACGATTCAGAATCATCACTTTGTGGAGCAGTCTGATACTCGTCGAATGCCGCACCGATCGAGTCATCAAGCAGACGTCTGACAAGGCTGCTGTCCCGCTGCTCCCGTTGTCTTAATCGCAGGACTTCAATCCGGACAATCGACCGGCACCACGCGAGCATCGACGTGCCCTCTTCGAACTGCTCGTACTTACGAGTCACTACCAGCATTGCTTCCTGCACGACATCGTCTGCAGACGCATAGTTGCTGGTTAGAGACCGAGCGTAGGCCATCAGTTCAACCCGACAGGCCAACGCCGCCTTCAGCACTCGATCACGTTTCTGATCTGGAGAATCCATACACGAATTTCAGAAGAACGCTGCTGCGTCATCGGAAACAATTCAGGTCAAGGAACCAAAGATCGGCCGGATGTCGTCAGCATTACCTCGAATTTGGAGAAACCAGGACTCAACTAAACGACACACGGCCGTGTACAAAACCAGTCGGCGCAAAATATCGTGGACACGAATCTCTTAAAAAGATGCTCAGACGACGAAATCCGATTGCCAGCCCGGATACACGTGGTTGGACCTACTTCTTTTGTTTGCCCTTGCCCGACTTGCCGATAATCGCTGTCCGATTCTGCTTGAAGCCTGCCGCATCGCGTTTGGCGATCAGTTGTGCTCGCAGCGTCTTCACCACGGGGGCGTACTCCGGATTACCTGCCTGGTTGGTAAATTCATCGGGATCTTTTTCAAGGTCGTACAGCTCCAAACCTTTCTCGCCGAAACCCCATTGAGTGAAACGCCAGTCCTTTGTGCGAATGGACTCGCCGCCGCTGCGGCTGATCGTGAAGGCCAGCTTTTTTTTCCATAACGGCGAATCGGTATCGGCCAGCAGCGGCTTCAGGCTTGTTCCCTGAAGAGTGGCCGGCGCAGGCAGGTCAGCCAGTTCCGCAAGAGTCGGATAGAGATCAACCAGTTCCGTGATCTTTGACGTCCCACGACCATGCTGCTCATTGAGCCATGGCACACTGATGATAAACGGCACGCGTGTAGCTTCTTCGAACAAGTGCTGCTTCTGGTATTTGTGGTGGTGCCCCAGCAGGTAACCATGATCACTAGTGAAGACCACGATCGTATTCTCCGCCAACCCCTTTTCTTTGAGAGCATCAAGGACTCGTCCGACCTGCGCATCCATGTAGGAAACGCTGGCGTAGTAAGCCTGCAACAACCCCTTGTGCAACTCGGGCGTCACGCCGTACGTAGTGCTGTTTCGTTTATACCCCCGAATGATCCCTGGTACGTCGTCCAGATCATTCTCCGGCACAACTGGTGCTTGCATTGCTTCTCGGTTGTATCGGTCGAAATACTTTTTTGGGGCCACAAGCGGGACATGCGGCCTTACGAATCCCACCGCCAGAAAAAACGGTTTATCTTTCACTTGATCAAGAATCTCGATGGCACGATCCGCTGCCATCCCGTCGGCGTGATCGCTGTCTCCGCCGGAAGCAACGACACCCGCAAATGTCTGTGACCCTTTGTCTTTCGGAGACCAGTTCGTCAGTTCGCCAGGGGCGTTCTGTTCCGGAGCTTTGATATTGACCGCTTCGTCCCACGAGAAGGGATCATCGCTCTCTGCTGTTCCATCGATGATTTCAAACGGGATACGCATGTGATAAATCTTACCGATTCGCCCCGCGTAGTAACCGTTATTCCGAAACGTCTGCGACAGCGTCACTACATTCGGCAGACTGCCACGCAAGGTGCCAGCGTTACCCAGCGTCAGATTGGAATACGGGTACAGTCCCGACATGATCGAAGCACGCGATGCACCGCAAACCGGATACTGGCAGTGCATGTTCTCAAACTTGACGCCGCGTTCCGCTAAGCGATCAAGATTCGGTGTCTTGCACTGCCTGTGCCCAAAACCACTCAAAGCGGTATTCAGATCATCTGCAATCAGAAACAACACATTCGGTTGTTCAGCCTTTGCCACTGCAGGAACTATCGAAGTCGTTCCGATCACGGCAAACATTATCACACAAGTCGTTTTCATCATTCGATTCTTTTCTGTCATATTCAAAATTACTGAGCGTGAAAAACAAAAAACGAAGTAACCACGGCAAGCTATCATTACAGTTCAGCTATTAAGTGGCAGCTACATCCAATTCATTCGTTTCTCACTCGCAACAATCGCATTCGAAAATTCGATCCAAACGGGGAGTCACACCGCTCGAAACGTCGTCAAGTCAACACCGGATCGAGTTTGTAGTTTTGTCACGCTGCTCCTTGATCCGCCAGCATCGGCTTAGCAGACTCCAGCAAGACTACTTCCGCGAACTATTGAATTGAATCATCACATGAAATTTCGTCAATCGTTGCTTGCAGTATTTCTTCTGCTGGCATCGTCAGCGTCAGCACGGCCGCCTGCGAATCAGCAACGTTCAGCTGACTGGATATTTCAACCGAAGCATCACAAGGTCGAACTGCAGTGGAAGCGGCGGATCGAATCCAATCTGTTGTGGATGATTGATCGCGCGGAACATCCACCTCAGCGTCAACCGGATGCGCCGCTTATCGGCGTTTATGCTGATGCTGGTGTCTGGCCATTGGGAGCACACTCAGTGGTTGCCTCTCTGGAAGTGTCCGGGTTCGCAGTCGAGGTGCTTGATTGGAACCGCCTGCACAGAAGCGATCTCACACGCTATCACGCGGTCGTATTTCCAGGTGGATATTCCTACTTCCAACAGATCAGTGCCGGCCAGCGTGGGCTGGATGCCGTGCGGGATTATGTGGAACAAGGAGGACGTTTCATGGGAATCTGTGCTGGAGCGTTTCTGGCCGCAAAAGATGTCCAATGGGAAGGGAAGCAATATCCATACCCACTAGTCCTTAATCAAGTGTTCTGCGTATTGGGAAGGTAGCGAAATGGGTGGCGCAGCGGTCCAACGCGACACCTGGGTGCGGGTTGAGGAGTTTAGTTGTTTCGGGCATCGCAGGTTCTTTCCGGGGCCAGGCGTGGCGGCGGTACCGAAGCATCCGGACTTCGGCTTCGTGGGAGTCTCGGGGTCAGTGTCGCAGCGGGCGGCAGACGCATTCGTGGATTCGGAACAGCGTCTCCACCGAGGGTGTCCACGTCAGCAGTCGATAGATCAGGCGGCGACCGCTGTTGACGATCTGCGTCGGGATCTGGATCAGACTCTGACAGAACGTGCGGAAGTCCATCCGAATCACACGGTGTTTGTCGGCCTGACGTTTCTCTTTGGCCACCGGTGGTCCGGTCTCGGCGATCGACAGTCCCAGCCAGCTCTTCAGATTCCACGCCAGAGTGGTCATAACCATGTACGCCTCGTTGCTGACCAGATCGTGCAGCGGAGCAGACAACGCGCCCATGTCCTTCAACTGAGCGATGATGTTTTCCTGATCGCAGCGATCGTTGGATTGCCTGACGATCGCTCTGGCTGGTGAGGCCTTCTTCGGCAGGTTGGTGACGTAGAAGAAGTACGGCGACTCATCGAACAGTTTCAGTTGTCCCTTCGACACGCTGACCTCTTTCTTTAGCACAACCATTCGATACTTGCGGTCGCAGGCGACTGGTTGATAGTCGAACTCGGCGACGAACTCTTTCTCCAGCCGTTTGTTCTTATATTCCTTCTCAATCACAAACTGCTCTTTGAAGTTCGGCCGCTTCGCCCGTGGCTGCTGCGTCTGGTGAGGCGTCTTCGACTTCCGTTTCAGTTCCTGCCACGCGGAATCCGACAGGTTTTCTGCGAGTTCCACCAGGTTGGGCATGGCATCCATCCCGAACACGAACTCCACGCCGTCAGTATCCCAGCGATCCAGCTGCGTCGTCTGGGAGAAGTCGGTATCGCCGCGTAACAGCACGCGACGGAATCCTGCGCGGCGACACAGTGCAATCGAGCGGTCGAAGTAGACCGCCGCGTTCTCATGCGAGGGCCGGTTGCCCGGGCGGTTTGCCAGGTACAGCACCTCACGAGTATTCGCCAGCGTGACCACTAAAGGGTGATAACCCCACTGGCCTTTGTAGTTCATGCCGATGCCCTGCTTCTTCTCGCCGCAGGTTTCCACCATCGTGCCGTCCGCTTCAATCACGGCCTGATCGAAGAAGGCGTCCGGCTGCTGCCGCCAGGCCTTCAGTCGCGGTTCATGGAAGGCTTCCTGCAGCGCGAACACGTCCAGCTTCGAAAACCGCCGACAGAAATCTCCCGCCGTCGTGGGATCCGGAATGCGTTGAGCCGCCAGGGCATCCAGATACGCCTCGTCGT
>JACLAC010001615.1_pt1 | contig 14251 bp, 6 predicted proteins | sample 8027881 | NCBI WGS metagenome assembly JACLAC01 (sample SAMN15725517, study PRJNA655200) | protist metagenome | isolation source: fluorescence activated cell sorting (FACS) single amplified genomes of... | place: Spain: Blaines Bay Microbial Observatory, Mediterranean Sea | collected 2016-01-19 | reverse complement strand
GATGAAGAGAACAATAATATTAACGAAGAAGAAACAAAAGATGATACTGCTACAGAAACAGAAACGGCAGAAGAGGAAGAAGAAGATGATGATGATGATTATGGTGAAAATAGAACAAAGAAAAAACGCAGTACAAAACGTTGTCGTTTAAAAAAACGTAGAAAAAAAGGAAATACATCATCAAAAAGCAATAAAATGATGATTAAATGGGATCCATCAACATCTACCACAGGTTATCCACGTGGTACAGATACTGTGAATGCAGGTGATCAAATTACCAATTGGAGTGCATCATTTGGTCCAATGAAATATAAATTAGGCAAAGCAAAAGCTGCTATACAAGTATATCGTGGACAAATCAATGTAAAAGATAAAGAAAAAGGTAAATTATCGAAACGTTTAACAACGGAGCAAAATGAACATGATTATACACGTATGAAATTATTAGCACAAGAATATCTATTTGTGAAATGTATGGAAATGTGTAAAAAAATAGAATTAGCTGGTAAAGCGGAGAAAATGAATATGCCAATTGGTGATCGTGCTGCATATGCAGCATTAAATGCAGAGGAAGAAGTACGTTCCATGTTAAAAGAATCTGTTGGTGGTGGGAGTATTAAAGATGTTGTGAAACAAGCTGAAATTGTTGCAACTAATATCATTGGAAACGTAGAGAAAATCATTGCATCGAAACAAGCTGATATAGATGCTGCAAAACAATCATATGAGGAATTAAATCAACGTTTAGAACAACAAGTGATACAAAATGCTAATTTATCTGATTTATTATCATCGCAAACATCATCAATAGAACGTTTAAGTAACGAATTGGAAGAATCACAAAATATTAATCGTGATTTAAATATTGAATTAAATGGTATGCAAATACAAATGGATCGTATCAAAGAGGAAAATAAAACATTGAAAAAAGCAATGAGTGGACAAACAAAAGAATTAGAAAAATATGTCGATACATTAATTGATAGTATTCGTAAACGATTTGGTTATGTACCACCACAATTAAAATTAACTGCATTTTTTGGTGCACCAACATTTGCACATTTAAGTAAAGAATTTTGGCGTGAACCATGAAAAGAAACGAGCAGAGGGGGGGGGAAGAAAAGAGCAGAAGTGATTGATGTTTACTAGAGTGTTTGGTATATACGATCTCGTGTGTATGTGGGTATGTGATGGTATACACCATGTTGATCTTGTTTTTTTTTTTAAATCAGGAAAGGTTATGGATGATGAAGAGAAATAATCATACAGATGATTTTGAAACTCAATATCTGTGTGTGGTTATATACGTCGTACTGTCATATTTTGAGCTTATAAAATTATTGTGTGATGTGGTGATTTGCGTGGGAGGGAGAGATGACGTTTGATGTAATTGTGTGCGTTATCGCGTTAATCCTGTTTGTTTAAAAACGTTCTTATTCAATATATAATATTTAACTTCAATATTTTATATTTGTTATATTCCCATCTCTCCTACTTCATTTAGTCACAATTTTTGTATCAAATGATCGATTATATATCATATACATGCTATCCAAAAGGTATGTAATTACTTGCATGAATGCTACCGTATGTTTGTTTATATGTAATACTGTTTAAACATTAACTTTTGTATACCACTGTGTCTTCTTAACAAATTTACTACACATTATCACATTATCGTCTTTCAAATTTCAAAGTTAACCTTTAAAATTATTCATTATATAACAATTATTTGTTGTTGTATATTATATTTATTGATGTAAGTGTATTTCGATGGATTGTATAGGAATGAAAGGATAAATGAATAGTGTTATAACTCTTTATTGCCTTGATCGTTTTATTATATATGTGTATTATATATATATGTTTTCTGTTCACAATATTTTTACTTAAATTTAGATAAAACGAACCATCACACAATTATACTTTTAAACAAAGATAAATGATTGCGTGTTCGTACTCTCTCGTCTCTCGTGTACATATAATAATTTGTAATTAATGTTAAGGTGCAGAGATGTGTAGATGTGATTATCTTTATTGTTTATTGTATATTATTTATATACCATTTTATGTTATATATATAATCTACTTGTGCTTATGGAGTATTAGCTTGCGGTGGCGCATGAGAGCTTGCGACGACGTCAGGAGAGCTTTATTATAGTAGGATAGCATATTATTCTTGCGATTGAGTACTGAGCATATTACTTTAACACGAGAAGTGTAAAATTATTATAACTTAGATTTTAACCATCATTATAATATTAAATAAATACAATACCAGGTCCAGCTTACTTGTGGCTTACCAGCTTACCCATCATCTGTTTTGATGATGTCCGCCATTTTTTCAGCAACCATAATTGTTGGTGCATTTAAATTACCAGATGTCATCGATGGAAAAATGGATGCATCGACAACGCGTAAATTATCCACGCCATATACCTGGCCTTTTGTATTGACAACATTTGGTCCATTTTCTTCATCTCCCATTTTACATGTGCAGCTTAAATGATATGCACTATGAGTATTTTCACGAATAAATTTATCTACTGCTTCATCATCCTGCATTATATTAATCCCAGGCGGTGATAATCTTTCTGCTCTGTAATCACTGAATGCAGGCTGTGAAACTATATTTTCAGCATGGCGAAGTGCAATTCTCATATCTTCAATATCATTAGGGTGCTTGTAATATTGAGGGTCAATAATAGGCGCAACGTTTGGATCCATTGAATTAATCGTTACATATCCTTGACTTTTTGGCCTTAATGTGCCGACATGAACCTGAAATGCGTGGATAGGTAAAAACTCGGACTGCCCTATTACAGCACCAGGTATAAAATGATATTGTATGTCAGGATGTGAAATTTTCTTTGGGTCCGTACATATGAAACCACCTGTATGAAATAAATTGCTTGAACATATACCAGTGCCAAACAAAAACCATTCTAAACCTGCCTTAATGCGGGCATATGACCATGAACTCAATGGGTATAATGTTATTGGTTTTTTGCATTTATATTGCAAGTATACCTCTGTATGATCTTGAAGATTTTGACCAACATGTGGATTATTGACAATAACATTTTCACATCCAATAGCTTTCAGCATTTCACCATTGCCAATTCCGCTCCGTAGCAACAATGTCGGTGAACCAACGGCGCCTAACGAGCTAATGATTTCCTTTCTGGCGTACATTGTTTCTACTGCTTTCGTTTTTGAATTGAAATACTCCACCCCAACTGCTTTAGGTTTTACATCATTGTTTTCATCATCAAATATAATACGATTGACATGTGAATTTGTTTGTATCTTTAAATTTTGTCGTTGGTTTACAATTGGTTTTAAATACGCATTTGCAGTGTTACAACGTTCGCCATTAGGGGCAATAGTCATGTCCATTGGTCCAAAACCTTGTTGATTTTCCCCATTCATATCACTTGTGTAAGGATATCCAGCGTCTAAGCCAGCTTGTACAAAAACATCAAATAAATCTTGGAATTCACTTTTTTGCACGGTTTTAACATGCAATGGGCCATCAATCCCTTTGTATCGTTTTTCATTTTCAAAATTAGAATTTTCATCTATAACGTTTGTATCTTTCTTGTTGTTCTTATTACTATTTAACATGTCTGCATGGGTTTGAGATTTTAAAAAATATGGCAGACACGCTTCATATGACCAACCTGTTGCACCTTCTTCATTTGCCCAACGATTGAAATCTTCTTTATTTCCTCGTATGTATACCATTGCATTTATTGATGAGCTACCTCCAAGTACTTTCCCTCTTGGTGCTCCAATACTTCTTCCATTTAACCCCCCTTGTTTAGTTGTGCTGTACATCCAATTATATTTACTAGATTCTAAATTGTACGTTAATGCTGCTGGCATATGGATCTTCCACCAATCCCAAATATTGCGATCGCCACTACCCGCTTCTAATAATGTTACATTGTTATTTGATTTTTCGGACAATCTATTTGCCAACACACATCCTGCTGAACCACCTCCTAGAATAATATAATCTGTTACCATACTGGCATTCTTGGCAAAATTACGCGTAGCTGCCATAGATACTTTTTCAATAGGAGGCAATGGGCTTTTGAAAGTCAATATGTAGATGTAATATTATTATTAGACGGTTATCTAGATAATTTTATGATAATATTTGCTGTCTTCTTCTACTATATACTTTCAAGTGGGTATATATATCCTATATATCCTATATAATAATAATAATATATATATAGTATTATATAAAAACCTACCACGCAATAAAAGCCACATTCAAATTACCACCAAATACCACCCACTATAACAAAACAGGTCTTCTTTGTTTATATATTGAAATTATTATACTAGATTACTAGATACAAAGATTCATTTTTGATATTTATTAATATAGCACTACACAGCACTATATAACTAAAAACATGATCGAAGATAAAAGATGAAATTTATATAAAATATTATACACCTGAGTTAGAGAAAATTATACGAGGTATTCATATATTCTCCCTCCACTTTTCTATATCAATGCACGCCCAGTATCAGTACTGACGGCATTCCCTCCTCTATTACTCGCACCATTATTATTGTTTTTCGCTGTTTTGTTTTTTCTAACACCATTTTCCATAATTTTTTGAAATCCTTTCTTGCTGAAAATTGCTTTTACATGTTCAATGGTCATTTTTTCGTTCACAAATCCATGTCTGTATTGATCAACAAGCTTGTTTAATCGCAAATCAGATGCAGAATTTACATTCAAATGGATCTTATTCATATGAAATATTTCAGCACAGATAGCAAAAATCTCATCATTTAAATGACTGCCTAATAAAAAAGTACGTAAAAATTGTACCATTAAATCAAATGACGCCATTGGTGTAGAATGACGTAAACTGAATATTTTATATGTCCAATAATTGATATAGTTTGGATGCAAGACACCTTTGTATTTTAATCGCCATTGAATACCATTCCAAAATCTATCAATAGTAGCTCGTTTCTCTAATTGACCTGGGAAACATTCGTCATTTGCTGTTTTTGGTCTATCGTTTGAATGTGTTTCTAAATTATTTTGTACCCATTTTGGTATTAACATTTTCCAGATATGTTGATTTATTGAAAAAGACCCTTGTTGCGAGGAATTGCTACTGCTACTACTATTACTACTACTACTAGCAGCATTGCTAATGGTCCGATTGCTATTCCCGGTACTAGTAATGTTGCCATCAAAGGAAGAATACCCATATAAATATGCCATACGCACGCGATATAAACGATATTCTCTAATAGTTACAAGATAACGATCAAGTTTATCAAATTTTGGATTCCTAATAGGCAAACTTTGATTATTATGCGATAAAGGTGTATGTGCTTTCATATTTATTTTTGATGTACCAGCAATTGCATCATCGATACAATTTCCATTACAAAAACTACGCAATATGATGCGGGTGGACAATGAACCAACACGTATATATGATAATATTGATTCAATCAATGATATGTCATGAAATTCTATACTAAACACACCGTTTAATTTTTGCAAAGCTCTCCTGTTATTATTATTGCTGTTTCTATTGCGGTTATTACGATCGTTTCCCATCATCATAGTGGTTTGAATTAACTTTTGTATATGGTTTAACCCAGCTTTTTCTGAACCATCCCATAATGGAGAGTCATTTGCCCGATTTAAACGGTCCAATGTACTGACCCAATGAATGATAGGATAAATACAGGCAATTTCCTCTGGTACAAATGGTGGCGTTGAGGAAGAAGAAGACGAGGAAGAAGAGGAGGATACTGATGTCGTGTGATTGCTACCATTTCCACCACCTGCTAAATATAGTGGTAATTGTACTTTCAAATCAACTATTTCATTTTTATTCAATCGATCTGGGGAAAAATCTTTATTAAATAAATTGCAATAACCTTTCCTACGATGCTCGTCTAATGCTCTGTGGTATTCCGAAAAGTCCATAATATAAGATTTTGGAAATCCATGTTGTTGCTGTGATGCAACGATTGGCTTCATTAAACGTGGTGGATAAATTGAATCATTATCCATTTGAAAAATTGGGCATGGAAATTGTTCTTTATTTTGTACAATATATTTACGAAATTGATCGTTATGGTATGCACAATGCGTATCATCGGTTACTATAAAATGCGTTTTCGCAACATTTGCCCATTCAGATAACATTTTTCCATTCATATACCCAGTATTTTGATTATTATTATTACCATCATCAGGAATGGTCAACCCGACCAATGGAATTTTATATGTTTGCAACGAAATAGCAAAATCTGAAAATGCTTTCCGACGAAATGTCGATACACGCCATGTTTTACGTTTTTGTTTCTTTTCATCCCTTGCATTTACAATGTGTTTTGGTAGAAAACATAAAACTTGTAATGGCAATGTCAGTTTGCGAGCCATCCAAATTGCTAATCGCAACGCTAAATTATCATGAATACGTGGGCATGATTGACAAAAATATAAAATTTGTTCCCCTTTCTTCTTTACCTTTGCAGATGGGAAATGCAATGCCATTGAACGTAAATTCCATTGTTTTTTCCATTGACTTTTTAAATAGATATCACCTTTAGTAGGGATAGTTGATGGTATTGTTCTTGGATTATTGAATTGTTGGCGTATTGCCGGTTGTAGTGGTCGTTGCGTGGACGAAGAATTTAAATTATTATTATTATTATTATTATTATTAACATTAGAATGACTTGTTGGAGTTGTATCAAATCGAATACGTTTTATGTCTTCATTGTTTGATGAAACTGATGGTCGTTTTCTATTTGATCCAATTCTTTTAACGTTGTTTGTATTGATAGCAGATGGTGGTTGTTGTTGATGGTTTTTTTTTCTTGAAGATGGTGTATTTTGATTATTATTATTATTATTATTATTATTAGTTGTTGTTTTTTTAATAATATTTGGTGGCTTTGATACTGGTGGCATTTCTTGATTTTCAAAGTATTTCATTTCTTCTATTGCCCAACTTGGCACGGTTTCAATTTTGTCGTCTAGTACACGGACACATGATTTTAATTTTGAATCGATGCCAACACGTTTATTTGCCAACCATTCCGGTGGACATTTATCATCACCATATAAATTATATGGATCTAATTCAAAATTTTCAGCAAAATTCAAAAGGGTTTTGACCCATGGTTCATTAATTGTTGTATTGACAGTAGTAGTTATTGTTGTTGTAGTAGTAGTTGTTGCATTGTTATTATTATTTTCATTTTGATTCATTCTTTTCAACCAAGGGTATGGAGAGAGAAAAGGCGAGACGGGTTGTTGGTGTTACGGATGTAGTTGCTCTGTCTTTGAAATTGTTAAATATGGTTTTGTTCACATTCATAATTATAGATATATTTATTTATTCATTATTCATTCTAATTCGTATAAATAAAATACTATAATACTTTTTTTCTTACGCAACAAAAGGCACCAATAAGCCAATACAGTATGGATATTATTCTTGCGATTGAGTATACCAGGTATTGAGCATATTTTACTTAACACAAGAAGTGTAAAATTTTTATAACTACGATAAAATACAAATTAATTTAATATATATATTATTTTACTAAAATATTATATATTGATATATTTTATAGCCCAGTTTAAATTTAACATTACTCTCTCTCTACTGTCCCAGACTGTTCTTCTTCATGGGGAAATTCTTTACCGCTACTGCGGTAAATATTGCCAGTGCCAAATACCATAAGTTCCATTTTCTTATCTTTGATAATTACCCATATACCATTTATGGAAAAAAGCAAAACTTGAATATAAATAGACCGCTTTATGGAGCGTCTCCATATTACCATTTTTTCATTTTGTATGGTATATGTTATCAATTTTATGCCGAGGCTAGACTCTCCTAAAATGTGGTCATAAGCGTTATAAATGTTTAAAATCATAATTAGAAAAGCAATAGCAAATTGAAAGCCTCTAGACTTTATAATTAATGCATCGAAGAATACAAACACAAGGCAAACGAACAAATATATTAGTCCAAACACTGGTGAGAATGCATTCAATGGAACAATAAAATTAATAACCGTATCCACAACTGCAGTTATAAGGATAGCGACTACGTTCGCCTCTTTTAACAGTCGCTTTATAACTAGCCATGATACATTTTTATAATATAGCGACATTACAGAGCTCAGTGAAATAATCATAAACACGGCTGATACAAGATTATATATCCTCCCTTCATCAGCAATGTTACCAATTATATAAAACGTCAATCCAATAAATGCACAGAATGCACCCAGGCGTTGTCCCCATTTTACTCGATTACGCAAATTTTTGTCTAACTTTACTTCCTGTCCTAACAAAAAAATACTGTCAATTGTGCTGCCATGATTTGCATCTTTTTTCTCCCATGTTCCGGTATTACGGTATATATTTCCGGTCGCAAACATTATAAGCTCCATATTTTTATCTTTCATCATTACATATATTCCGCTAATTGAAAATAACGAAACCTGTATGAAAATGGACCGTTTTACGGAACGCTTGTACAATACCAATTCCTTCCCATTAATTGTGTATTTTGTCAGCTCCACTCCATTTTCACCTGTACTAAACGTATTCGAGTATACGTTCCACATATTTAACAATATGAACAAAACAAACAAAACAATCACACTTGCTCTAGATTTGAATTTTACAGCATCCATAAATACGACACAAAGTATCAAGACAAGATAAATCAACCCAAATAATGATGAAAATGATGTTTCTGGTTTGACAACATCGATGACTGAATTCAAAATTCCTAACACAAGAATAAAGATAACATTGGGTTCTATTAATAAACGTTTAATTACTCTAAAAGAAACATTTTTGTAATACATTGTCCCTGTCACAAAAATAGCCACACCGCAAAATATTATTGCTATAGATCTTACAACACTGCTAGATGTAAGAGAACTAATTACATATAGTAACATTCCAACAATTGCAACGCTTGCTGCTACACGTTCTGCAATTTTTACTCGCATATACAATTTGTCTTGAATTTTATTTTCATACCCTAATATCAAAACACTCTTACGTTGTTCGTGATTTTCATACCACGAGTTTCTATTCTTATAAAGTCTCTTTTTATTAGCAACACTAATGTCCGAAAGTTCCAACTCATTTGACTTAACATTACTTTTTACTACTCTCATGTCCTCTTTGCAAAAAATCTATATATAATGATCCTATCCGTGCGGATTCTTCGGTGTTTAGTTCTCTATGATGCAATGATACAATGAAATAGATTGATATAATATTAAAAGGTCATAGTGTCTAACATTCAATCATGAGTAAATATATACATACAGATGTATAATTTATAAAGAAAAGGTATTACAAACTCTTAGGTATTATGGGTATTATAATTAATACCAAGTGCCGTGAAAGGCAAGGACCCCTGCCCTGAATTTATGTAAAAACGATGGAAATGTTGTTAAACAAGGAGAAAGTTAAGGAGGAAATTTGAATTTACACGAGCGGGTATAATGGTAATAAATTCTTATTCGTGTAAATTGAGTTTTAATGTGGCTGGAAGTGCGGTATAGCAGGGTGATAGGTTGTATTGAGAGTATCAGAAAAGCGGAGGTTTGTTTTTTTGTTATGTAAGAATCGTTTTTTACGGTGGAAGTTTTCCCTATACTATGTCTATGGTAACACGTTTTTACGCCGTCACAGCACTATTTTGTCCACATTTTACCTGCTATTGCGGCCTAATTAGTGGCGACATTGCCTACCATACACACAGGTGGTACTTGTAACCCTTTTATACTTAAAATCACTTTTCCTATATGCTTAGACTAGTTTTTTAATTCTAATAATCTTTATCCACCCTTTGATGTGTATACACACAGTTATATATTTTATACATATATAGATTTAAAGCTACAGAGTCTAATATAATAATTTATACTTTTTATACTATATTTATTTTAATACTATTTTCCTTAAATATTTATTTCTTTCAAGTCTCTTCTTTGTTATCTTGCTTCGTTAATACCCCTATACACACACATCAGGGCAGGGAATATTTGATAACGTTGTTGTCAAGCAATACTAGTTTATTTTAAGTTTAGTCCGCCCAGAGAGGTAGATTTAGTGCTATTCCATGTATTATTCTCAATTAGGGTTTATATGCTATTACGGCCTAATGTGCTAATTGTAATCAAATTTTAAAATCCAAAAATGCAGTTATTTTTGTATTTTTTTATTTTGTGGAAACAACACAAAAATCACACACCATCAAATTCTAATTTAAATGATGAACTGTGAATGAGGTTGTACCGGGATAGTATGGAAATATCATTGAAAAGCTAAACTGGCGCATATATATATAATTGAATGAAAGAAAGAAATATATTTAGATTAAATGGCAATTTTACTTTTTGAAATGGAGGCAAAAAAAAATATCTAACTGACGATACTTCGTGCCGTAAAATTGGTAGGGTAAAAAAAAAATCAAAAGGTGTCATACTTTTTTAAAAATATTATAAGTATGAATTGTTTTATACTATTATATAACATTCCTATCACCTATCACCAACCCTGCCTATCAACTATCAACTATCAACCTATCACCTATCAATGTGATTTCTGGTCAAATAGGAATATTAGTATACAAAATTCATACTCATAATATTTTTTATTAAAACCACCCCCCCAAACTTAATTAAATAATAATACAGTAATAGACATAGATCACAGTGGAAAATAAATTTTTGAAACAAAAGCATGTCAATAATGTAAAAGAAAACGTTTTTTAATAGATATTTAGATTATTGACGACAACAAATATAGATAGATGAATGGATAGAGTACAACAATATGGCGTCAATGTTGAAGTTTAAAGAAGAAAGTTCAAAACTTCCACAAGATAGTCCTTCTTCAATATATAACATTGGTCAAAATGGTAGGAGTCATAATAATAATAATAATGAAGGTATACAAACGACTAAAAAATGTACTATACACTATCGAACATTGGCATTGATTTTTTTACGTACGTTTTTCGCTACGTTCATTGTAGGTGCAATTTTTACATTTACGACGACAAATTTTACATGGCAAAACGATATGATCTATCGTGTATACAAAGAATTTAATGTAAGTATTTTTTTTAATGTTAATAATTTCAATAAGCTATAGAACTTTTATCTAACTTTTTCTCTCTCCTCTCATAAATATTATTATATATAATATAGCCCTGTATTTTTATGGATCATTATCCAGCCAATTTATCGTCCTCTGCAGGGATGATTTTCATGACCACTAGTAATGTTTTCTGCTTAAGTTTTGTCTTTATCCATAGCTTTTTGACAAAACCAGATTTATCAGTTATGATAAAGTGGTATTTATTGTTTGGGCCGCTTTTTTTTATGTATTTTAGTGTCGTCAATATTTTTTCAGATAATTTATATGAACATGGTTATTCAAAAGCACCAGATTATTCAAAGTTAAATGCAACAGAATTAGCAAAAGCGACTGCTAATATGACTATAGATGAAATTGACGGAATAAATAAATCAGAATGGAAACTTGTGATCAGCCATACCACATGGTTTATATGCTGGTTAGTTGCACATATTATCTATAATGTTTTATATTGGCAACATATAATTCGAATACAAGGCACAAAATATTATCCTAATAATAATAATGATAATAACAACAACAAAAGAATTGAATATTGTTGTAAACATTGGGCCTCTAAAAAATTTATTCAATGGCTTATCTGCTTTCTTTTGTTTTTTAGTTACGTTGTCTTTACATTGCAATTGATGGTCATGGTATTTGCACATGATGGAAATGATCGATTTCATTCAAGAAAAAATCCATTATCATTTATTCATTCTATTGTTTATGCATGTTTTAAATTGAAAGTGGAATATTGGTTTTATATTACCAGTATAGCCAATCAATTATATATGCCAAAAGATGTAGGTCTTCATTTTGAATTTAAGTTAGAGAAAGATTATGAAATGAAAAAAGGTGTTTCTACGTTGGAAAATGGAAAATGGATTACGAAACATATTTACCCAGCAAACATTATTAGTGGTGGATTTAAATTGTTATGTTGCTTAATGGTATTCACGTATTCGTTCAAGCAAATAGATATTAATGGAAAATCATCTATTTTGCCCTTAGCAAGTGGTTTTAAAGAAAAGCCATTTCGTTATATATTTGCACCATCATGGGTACTTTTATCTGGTATTATTGGCGCTGGAACATATTTGTTATCAGTGCGAGAATCATTATCTCATAGAAATAGCCCACGTCGAGTGAAAGCTATGAAGATTCTTGCCTTCTTGTGTGTATTATTTCTGTTGCTTGGTGTTTGGTCAATTATACCAAATACAAAAATCGGTGGGTACATGGTTGTAATTGCAATGATTTTATTTCCTTGTTGGGTTGGCCTAGCATATGGTGAATTGCATCAAATACAAGAAGAGAGGGTGCGTTTATGTATTTTTTTCATTTTATATCTGATTTTTGCAATTACGTCGCCTTTACACCCAATTATGAATACGTTGTTATTGGTTTTATTGGCGGTGTTTGATCAAATTGTTCCAGAATATAAATTTAGTGATGGATTAACTATGATTGTTTACCCAGTTATATGTGATGAGGCGACGACTACTCGTACTATAATAGCTACTACTACCCGTTGTGGTGGTGTAGCAAATCAAAGTAACTATGGTATTCAAATGAATGTAGTAACAAATTCAAATAACAGTGGTGTTGAAATGAATGTGATGACAAAAACAACATCGACGATATAGATGATAATGGTGTAAATGTGTGTATATGATATAATTGATATATATATGTGTGTGTGCGAATATAATCCATGTATCATATTGCGCCTGTGTATGATATATTCGTATATATTTTTATATATATGAATATGTAGCTAATATACACGGTATGATATGATATACGAAATTTATGATACAAAATTTTGTATTATCATATTGATATGCATATCATACGTACATATTATTATATGCATACAATCATATACGAATATGCATACTTTTTCGGAATTACATTGTGGGGGCAAAAATTGAAATATTTAAAATTTAATAAATATTAATAAAAATAAAAAAAAGTTTATAAAAAATATTAACACAACACAAAAGTTTTAAAACTTTCACACACTCTTGCCATTTATTTTTTTCTCTTCCATAATACGCTGCTGTGTCGTATACGAATCGTATATTAAATACTTCTTTCTCCCTCTCTTATTCTCCCTGTGATGTATTACTCATATTTTTTTAATATTTTCAAATTTAATAATTTTATTTTTTATTTTTTTTTTAAGCTTGTACAAGATTAGCATTATTAATGTCAGCGGTAACATCGATTGCAACTCTGCTCGATGGTTTTGCTGATTGTGGACGTTTCATACGTGTTGTTGTTACTTTCATGTTACTATTACTATTGTTACTATTTGATTGTTTTTTCAATCCCCCTGTACTTTTTTTCTTTCGTACTACCCTTCTAGTACTCCTTGCTGGTGCTGTTTTTGGCCGTATTAATTTCTTTTTTTTCTTCACTACAGTTTTTTTCTTTACCACTACTCGTGGTGTGATACGTGGCGTGTAACGTGGTGAGTTACCTTGTCGGTTCATTGAATTTTGTCTCAAATTTTGTTTTAATTTCTTTCTACGCTTTTCTTCACTTTTCCAAGCCTGGCGTGTAAATGTTGCTTTGATGTTTACTATACGCTGTAACATTTCTCTATTTTGTTTGTTAATTTTTTCCGCTGCTTTTCTTCTACGTGCAATAGATGCAATTTGCATACGTTGTTGACGTTGACCACTCTCATCACTGTTAAACATGCGATATCTTTGCATTCGTGTGGAAGGGTCGAGATCTAATAATTTACGTATCAACCTGTCATTTTCCTTTTTAATCCTATTTTTTTTCTCCTCCTCCAATCGTTTTTTCTTCGCATCTCCAGTTTTGTTTTTCTTTGCTTGTATCGCAATACAGTTTGGTTTGCGCATATCGATGGAAGATGTGACTTTTAATATTTTCTCCACATGTTTTTGCTGTTGTTTCTTTTCGAGCCTTTCCCGTATTAAACGGGAAGACGGTTGCCAACATTGTCGTTTCATCTTTGTCTTCCTTGTGGTTATTGTACCTAGATTATTGTATATATTACACTCACATATACACACAGACAGACAA
>JACLAC010023595.1_pt1 | contig 14253 bp, 6 predicted proteins | sample 8027881 | NCBI WGS metagenome assembly JACLAC01 (sample SAMN15725517, study PRJNA655200) | protist metagenome | isolation source: fluorescence activated cell sorting (FACS) single amplified genomes of... | place: Spain: Blaines Bay Microbial Observatory, Mediterranean Sea | collected 2016-01-19 | reverse complement strand
GCATCATATCTCGTTCCTGATTATATTTTTTTTCTGTTATATAACAAATGATATATTGAAAATCGTCCCTATTGTACAGGCATATCAATATATACCACCGGATAGTCCAATTATACGTGGTACTTTTTCACCATATGCACAAGGTTTTACTGGTTATTATGGGGAACCGTCTGATCCTAGGCGTTACCCGGTGAATCCAGGTAATCCATTGTCGCCTGATAAACCATTACGTTTCACAGGTGTTAATGGACGTCAAAATTGTCCTGGTATGATTGGTCCACTAGATGGTATGGTACGTTTAATATTATTTATTACTAACTAATATATATATTATATATATATCCATATACCTACATAGTACACATAACAAATATCTAACAAATATTTATATATTTTATACACATCAATAAATATAGTATTATTGTACTGATAAAGCATTTGGTTATTGTGATAGAAGAAGTGGTGCTTGCTTTTGTGGTGGTGGTTATACAGGTTTAGATTGTAGTGCTTGTAGACCAACACATTATATTTCATATACAGGTGGTTCAACTGGATATTCATGTGTACAGAAAAAACGATGTCCAAATGATTGTTCTGGTGGGGGTACTTGTAATTTTGAAACTGGGGATTGTAAGTGTGAACCTTGGCGTATCGGTGCTGATTGTTCGCAACCAATTTGTAAGCAATACGATCCATTGTGTGAACAGTGTGATGATAAACAATGCAGACGTTGTAAGGAAGGGTATTATGTAAAATCACAACCGTTTTTTAACCAAGAAACTCAAATGAATGAAACTTGTGCACTTTGTACTGCATTCGATCCACGCTGTACGCTATGTACGGAAACGGAAGGTTGTATTTCATGCGCCGATCCTGTTTTAAAAAGTATTCGACGTTCTGGTAGAAGACGATGGGATCCGGAACAGCCATTAGAAGAATTTATTCGTGAGTTATCCATTACCTTGCCGTTCGGTTCGCAACGTCCGGAAGCGTTTGATGAAGCAGAACCATTTTTAGTAGTTTCAACCCCAAAGCCATTAAGAGATTTAACTGTAAGTTGTGCACAAGGTTTAGTATTTGATACGCAATTTCATTGTTCCCCGGTCACAACATCGCATCGTTATTGTGGCCATGGTGGTACTATTTCATTTAATTCCCCGGAATATAGCGTTAGCGAATCCAACCGTAATTTAAGTGTCACCGTGCGTAGAACTGGTGGGGGTGTTGGGGAAGTTAGTTGTGATTATGCATTTATTTACGATAGTGATGCATCAACTTCAGATGTCACTGCTACAGCACCATATACCAGTGTGCAACGTTTAACGTTTCCACCAGGAGTAATTCGGTTGCAGTTTTTCATTACAGTGCATGGTGATGTGGATAGAGAAATGAATGAAACGTTTGTGATTGGTTTAAGTAATCCATCTGATGGAGCAATGCTTGGACCACAAAGTAAAACAATTGTAACTATTATTGATGATGATTTTGCATCAACGGTTCCACCACAAACAACAGCAACAGGTGCTGGTATTAATTACGACCCGGTTGCATACGTAAATAATTACGTCGAAGTTATGCCTCGAAATTATTTAGGAGAATGGCGTGATACGATCGATGAACGAGATATGTTTTGGTATGAAGTATGGGATACAGATCGTGAAATAGATAATACAGGGCCGGATGGCCATAACCCAAGAGGGACAGAAGGCACACATGTCATGCCAGGGGAAGGAAGAACGTCAAGGGAGCTAGGTATTAATATGGCCCACGCTCGTGTTGCACCAGTCTTATCAGAAGGATTGTGTACACCAATAACTACAAACGCTAATCATACGCATACGGATGGTGATATTCCATTTGATCGATCAGGTCGTCAATCAGATGGAAATCATACTGGGCATAAGCATATTGCTGGAACCCATCATTGTGTTTATAGACCGCCACGAAGTGGTAATTTTTCACTAGTCGTACGGCATTTATGGAAAGACAATGATGGTGGGTTAATTGGTGAATATTTTGAAAATTCATATTTTCAAGGCGCACCAATTATCACTCGTGTCGATGCTGTGTTGAACTTTACATGGGATGAAGGGCCTGTAACGAGGCTTGGTTCCGATTTTATTTCCATACGTTGGCATGGAAAAATATTACCAAAACATGCTACGGGAACATATGATTATAGCTTTCATTTATTAGCTGATGATAATGCGCGTCTTTGGATCGATGGCGATTTAATAATAGATACATGGGATTGCGCTGATACGCGATTTCCATATAGAGCCCATTCGGTGTATGGTATTGTAACTGCACCGACTACGTTTGATGAGCTGCCCCCATGTAATGAAACGACTGGTGTCGTACCCATGACTGGTGGGCATTATCATGATATTCGAGTTGAATACCGTGAGCTACGTGGGCGAGCAAGTATACGTTTAGGCTGGAGTAGTGCAATAGATCAAGCGGCGGTGGAGAAGCAAGTCGTCCCTTCAAGGAATTTGTTTCAAGTCAGGCATATTTCTGGATCTCCATTTAAAATGTTAGTACAACCTGATTTAACAGTTGCATCGGAAACAATAGCGGCTGGCAAAGGATTAGTGGAAGTTACTGCTGGTGATTATGCATATTTCACGATCCATCCTAGAGATATACGTGGTAATCCACGTTTATACCATGCCGAGTATGATGAGTTTCACGTTGAATTGACATTAGTTTCACATGATGGAAATGGAATTAGTGATGGAACGGTCCATGCTTCCTCAACAGTTTTTGATAAAGATAAGGGAGTTTTTGAAGTGAAATATCGCGTTTTTAACAGCGGTAATTGGAGCATGGATGTTACATTTTTAGAGCGCAATCACAGTCAAACAAATTTAGAAGCGGAGTGGAGACATATACGCGGTTCGCCATTTTCCATCTCCGTATACGAAGCATTACCAAATGGTTTAGCATGTGATGCATTTGGTGAAGGGTTGTATTATGGAGTCGCCGGAGAGCCTCATGTATTTACAATCCGTGTTCGTGATCATTTAAGGAATGTAAGAGAATTTCATGATGATAGAAAATATTTTTTTGCAAATGCATATCATCCACTATTCCAAGAAATTTACCCAGGAACTGTGGAAAAATTATATGGATTTGATCAAGAAGGAAATTATAGTGTGACGTATGTTCCGAGACGAACGGGTAAAAATATTTCGTTGACAGTGAAGATAAATTCATACCACGTTGCAAATAAAGGTAAATTGGATGAATACAACAAGCCAAAAATGTACGGTACATATAGTGCCTTTCTCGGATCATCCCCGTGGACAATCGAGGTAAATTCAACCTACGCAGATGCATTGACCACGAGTGCTGGGGGTGCGGATCCATCCGGTCTATCGTTTTGCACTGCAAGTATTGAATGTTACTTCACAGTGGAAGTACGCGATCGTTTTTACAACACACGATATGAATGGGGTGGTGGTGATGGGCCTAAATTGACAACGGCGATACGTATCACACCAACTGGTCGAATTCCACCACCTGAAGGTGGTTTCCCAGTAAACGATTTTCCAAATGCAGCTAGAAAAGTTTGTGAAAATGAATTGGGTGGAGTATGGAATCATCCGATTGAATTAAGTTCACATGAGACATCCATGTCATGCTATCATAATGAATCAAAAGAAGATGGCCGAGTAGTGACGGATTATCATAATGGTACCTATTTATTGGCATATGTACCACGTTATTCCGGTATGAACCTGCTTGATATTAAGTTAGAAGGTAAACATATTTTTGAATCTCCCTTCACCGTGAACGTTGTTGATGGTGCAGCCATGGGAAATAATAGCACTGCAATTGGTAAAGGTTTGTATCATGCAGTTGCAGGTATTGAAGATAAATTTACGATTCAAGCAAAGGATGAGTGGGATAATCTAAAAACATTTCCTGGTGATAATTTCGAGGTTTTCCTGGTGTACAATCCGACGGGACCACATGAAGCAAATAATAGACCAAATGGTACGTTTAGATATAATGCTACATCGGCTTATATTGGTGGTGGTCGATATGAAGTTGTGTATACAGTTCTTATTAGTGGCGATTATAAATTGCACGTGAAATTGGACAACATGCATATACACGGATCACCGTTTACCCCATATGTGGAACCAAATGTTGCAAATGCAACTGTAACGTTGTTGCTACCATATTTATTGAGCCATTCCATGGTTGATGATAACGTTCCAATCAGACATATTGACTCAAATACCTGGCCGGCAAGTTATACATCAACGTGGAATGGTTTAGTAACCGGTGGTACGGCCGGTTACCTGTCGCCGTTTACAATTCAAGCGAAAGACCATTATGGAAACAACCGCACAGCAGATCAATCATTAGATGTTTTTACTGTAACACTTGAGGGTGTTGCACCAAATGCTGGTATGAGCGATTTGCCTGATGCACCACCAAACATCACGCTCGATGCGGTGTACATGGGATACGATGGGCAATATAACGGTTCATACTGGCCTTTAATTGCTGGACAATATCGTTTAAATGTGATCTTAAATGGAGTACACGTTGCACGATCACCGTATGATGTTGAAATTTTCCCTGATCATACCAACGGCCATAATTGCACGGCAGTGGGACCAGGGTTATCAAGCGCAACCTCAGATGTCGAAACTCATTTCACCATCCAAGCAAGGGATGTGTTCAATAACCCTCAAGTCCATACGGTACAAGATCAATTTTATATACAAGCAATACGGCAACCTATAGATTCATTATCGCCTATTTTTAACGAGACGGAAATTGTACATATAGATAAATCCCACGGGCAATATTATGTTCGCTACACGCCGAAAGCATCGGGTTTATATTTGTTACGCATAGCCTTGTTACCACCAATTGGAAGGCACCTAGCAACTACTCGCGATATCAAGGCACATGTAAAACAACATCATGACCTTGGCCCACGAGCGGTGTGGGAGAGTATTCAATCGGAAGAAATTACTGGCAGCCCATTTGTTGTGTATGTCAATGATGGCGCCGTATCTGCGGATACAAGCTCTACATGGGGCATTGCACTTTCACATGCAACGGCTGGCGTGCCAGGTTTGTTTTACGTTCAGGCAAGGGACAAGGCATTGAATAATCGATCAACTGGGGGTGATACAATCTCTTTCGAAGTATTAAGCACGGAAGATGAATACAAATGGCCATCTGGTGGACATTATAATGTAACGGGTGAATTTAAAGAGTATAATAAAGATGGAATATTGACTACGAAAGCAATTGGAGAAGTTCGTTATGTTCGCAATGGTTTATACAGATGTATTTATAACGCTACGAAACGTGGAAATTATTCAATTTCTGTGAAAATTGGTGGTAAACATGTTATAGCAAGTCCATTCGAAGCTTACATAACGCCTAATTATGCAGATGCAAAATCATGTGACATTGGCGGTGGCGGCGTAGCATCTGCCGAGGGTGTCAACGGTTTATCCTTGCCTACAATTGTAAAAGGTACGAGTAGCCTTGGAACAGCTAACTTTACTGTAGTTACTCGTGATCGATTTGGGAATCGAATGGATAGGGGTGGAGATAATTTCTTGGTACGTTTAGATGGCCCGACACAAATACATGCAGTCATGAAGGATTTAGGAAAAGGATCGTATCGCTCTGAATATATCGTCCCTTTTAATGGTACGTACCGTTTATCCGTGGCACTTGTCAAAGGATACTTGACTGGGGATGGTGGAGGCTTACATGGTGAATATTATAACGTCCATGACTTCATATCAGAACCATTCATGAAGAGAAATGATTTAACCATTGATACTGAACTTGGCATCGATGTTGCAGCTGTGCGTTGGCGTGGTCTTTTAATCCCGCCACATAATGGTTTATGGACTTTCTACATTGTTTCAGGTGGAATAAATCATTTAGGTGGACATGCAAAATTAATTTTTAACGGCAAAGAAATTATAAATGGAAATATTAATGCAGGCGAATATGCAAGTGGCAGCATACCAGCTATTGGGGCTGTCCCATATAACGTAACAATTGAATGGATGCGATATGGTGAAGGTGAAAGACCAATTTCATTGGAATGGAGTGGGCCAAGATTAGGCAATTTAACGCATACAAATGAAGAATTTAGTAAACGTGTTGTAGTACCAGCATCTGTCCTAGCAGCTACGGCTGAACATTTACCAGGAAGTCCATTTTTAATTGCAAATTCTGGAATGGGGGAAGGGAGTGAATATTAAGGCATAATAAAAAAATGAGAGAGAGAGATAGTATTATATATTTTATTGTGAAAACGATAAACATGATTCGTAAACCGCGGACACGTGAAAAAGATTTCATTTTTTCATAGGAACATTACGTTACTTAAAACACTATTAAAATTCGTCGTTATTATATTCACAAACTTCATTTACCGGATTCCTTCGAAAAATGGGAAAAGAATTTTTGTACTAATTGTATACTAAATGTTAATATATTTCCTATATAATATGGTAAAAAATCTGTCTTACGCGTGTACATACCCTGGCATATAGCAATGCCTTAGTATTATGACATATATCATAGACATACATGTATAATATATATGAATAAATTGCATGTAGATAGATCAATGAAACAATATAACATTATTTTAATTATAGATGTTATATCATCTTGTGGTAATCATAAATTTATAACGTAAGCATTTACATTAATAGCAAACGGCATATTTCATTTGATATATATCAGTATATGTTTGGTCATAACAATCATTAGATCCCATTTAATATAATAATTAGTAGATTTGTGAAATATATTAATATATTCGTCACCACATTATACCAATGCGGATACTACTATTATTATTGCTGATTAGTGTATCTGCCATATATTCAATGGGATGCGACAGAGGTACATTTGTCAAACTTAGTAAATGTGTTCAATGTAGCGTTGGTCAGTATACGGACCAAGTAGGTCAATCAAATTGCAAAGAATGTGGTATTGGTAAATTTAATAATTTACCAGGTCATGGTACATAATTGGTGCTAGATGCACGAACGATGCACGAAATTTGAAAAACAGAATAATAGCTGTTGCCATATTTCTATGGGTAACAACATTGTATAGTGTGAATGCATACCAAACGTTATCTGGGTTTGACTGTACAAGATCGGCATCAGGTACGTATGCTACATTAGATATGGATCCAGAAATATCATGTGACAATAATGAAAACCATACCATTATTGTGGTATCTTCATTAATTAGCTTAATGTTGTATACACTATTGCCAATGATTTATTATTTTCGTAACAGTTCTCTTTGTTGTTTTTGTGAAGAAAAAGCATTGCATGTCGAATGGGTATATCCCCATCATTGTATATACTATGATGATAACGATTGTAAAGTGTGTCATGACTGCGAATTTTGTGATTACCGTCAACGTTATGGTTGGTTTTACAATAAATATTATGATAGATGTTTCAATTACGAATTTGTTGTGATTTTGCAAAAAATATTGATTAGTGGAATAACGTTATTTTTCACGACGCATAAAATTATATCGCTGTCAATGTTGATTGGTTTAAATATAATTTTTATAGGAATAACAGCATATTATCGGCCGTATTTAACAGATGCAGAATTTTTAAGAATAAAAAATTTAGGTCATGAAAAAGCTAATATTCAACGTACTAAAAAATGTTCCAAAGAAGGTTTTGGTGTAAATAACTGTTTAGATCTTCTATTTTTAATAGGAGAAACATGTTTATGTATATCGTCATTAATTGCATATAATTTAGAGTTAACTATGCAAAGCGAGATGCAGGAAGATCTGTTATTATTGGCGTCGACTAATAATACCAATACTACTTTAAATGGAACAACATCTGTTTTGATATTTCAACAACAAGAAGCATTGGCTGCACATATTGCGAGAAAATACCCAAAAGAGAGTGAAATCATTGCTATTTTTGATTCTGTTGGTTTAATTGTTTTTTTTTCTGGCTTTTTATATTTGTTCAAGTACATGTTTGCATTTTTATGTGGTAAGCTGATTCGTAAGGTGAGAAAACGGAGGATAGCAGGGAAGCCAACTGAAATTGTACCAACATCAACTCATACAATAAACAAGAACAACAATATAAGTAGAAGACGTAGTTTAACATCCACAATGTTTGATAAAGATTTAGAAGCATCAACGATACATAAAGTGATGTTCAACGATGAGAAACGAAAAGCGTTGAGTAGATTAGAACGGAGAAAAATGTTAAGAAAGCAAGGCAATACAGGTAACATGGAGCAAAATAATTCAGAAAGTGAAATGATTAGAAAAACTAATATGAAAGAGAGGAAGCGTAGAAATAGTATAACGTCTACCATGCATATTAAACATCGAGCACAAGAAGAAATTTTGAAAAACCAAATCAATGAACGTAGACGGTCCTCGAAAACCCGATTGTTGAAAAGACTTACTGCGCATAAAAATTCGAAAAATAGAAGGCAAGTAGAGTCAAATTCAGAAAATGGTGGAAAAAAAGATCAAAACGATACGGGACATTTAAAGCAAGAAGAAAATTTCAATTTTATTTGAAAACCATGCTACTGACGACCAGTGTCATTAAATGTACAGAGATGTATTTGACGACACACAACTTTTATATTAAAAATTTAAAAAGAAACATTTTGAATCTAGCAAATTAATAGGTACATTTGATACTCGTAATATATTTATTTTCACATAATATGGTTGTAGAGTGTAAAATCAAAATGATACGCACCACACGTATTAAATAAATATACTCCACACGCGTGTTTTTATAATTTTTTTTTTGATTTTTAAACATGTACACTGCAAATTATATTATATACGAATTACATAAAATTTATCTTGGATAAGCATTTTTCTAACAGCAATTTGCTTCGCTTAATGTCCTACTTTCCATTTCCGATTCGTCATCAAATGCAAATAGATATTTACCAATGACTAAGCCAAAGATAGTTGAAAAGAAGTATCCACAATTAAACGTCATCGCTATTAACATTAAAAGATAGTCAATGCTTAAAGTAAAAAATGTAATAACAGATAATTTGCCTTTTTGTTTATTTGCTGGTTTTTTTGCATCATTTACATTAGTTATCAAAGGATCTAGAGTCGGGCTATCTCTTAATTTGACACGGTTACGCATAGACGTGCGCCGAAATGATTTTACATATTCATTTAATATACCTAGCAATACAACCACAAAACATAATACTCCATACCAAAACGCTGAGCATGTATATATGGATGAAAATAATAAAGGATCATTTAAATTTTGATGAAATTGCATATTCATCATAGCAGGTGAGCAACCATCTTTATTATGCGGCATCGGCATTGGCATGTTATTCATTATAGTTATTTATATATTTATTTACTTATTTTCTAATATGTATTGTAATATCGATCTTGATCAATTCTTAATGTTTTTCTATTTTTTTTTCAAACACACAGAGATATATGCATTTACACATCTATATATCTAATATATTATTATTTAGGCTTTATTATTTAGGCTTTGCCTTTTATTATTATTACCTGGTATACCTGGTAAATGGTGCAATGGTAATGGAACAACTTCGAGCTGGCCAGCTGGCTGGGCTGGCCCGCTGGTGATGAATTCTGGTCTATTATACATCAGTAATGGTATTCACATGCTATTCTATTACAGGTATTGCTGAAAAAAAACACATGAGAAAAACACATGAAAAAATGATGCGCAAAAAATTATGACATCATCTGGAACACAGCCTTTTTTAACTTTTTAATTTTCCCACTCTTCTTTTCTTCGTATTTTTCGCTTTTCGCGTTTGCTTTAATATTAGTCTAGTGATATTATACTTGGCACCCACTCTAATATGCTTACATCTTACCATTTCCATCACGCATTTTTATTAATTACGTTACAAAAATTCATCACATTATTATATTGTTATTATGTAAAAATTATTATTGCAGTACTAGTCTATATTTACAAAGAATATTATATATACATATACGTATATTCTACAACTTATCAAAAAATATTTATCACATGTATAAATAGTAGAGTATTTCACACAGCATTTTGTATAAAAGCGTAAAATAGGAACACCTTTGTGTTGTTCAATAGTAAGAAATAAACTTCATATTGGCATTACGTACATAAAATAGTATATACATAAACAATATGTCTTCTCCACCAATTAAAACTGGAGCAGGTCCACGTAATGTTACTAGTAGTAAATATGTATTAACTTCAGCACAAGCTAAGAACGTTGATAGTAGACCACCATATCCAAATTCTGCAGATGATAACGGTGCATCTGATGTTGATATATCGCATCAAGAAGTTGGTGATGATTTAGGTGATGGTGGTCATTTAGCAGAAATAAATGAAGAAGAAGAAGGGGAAATGTCTAGGGAAATGCTTATAGCTATGGCAGAGTTAACTTTTGATTGGTTGAAACCACCTGAAAAAAAAAAGAAGAAGAAGAAGAAACGTAGACGTAAGAAAAAGGGCGCCGATTCATCTGCATCAAAATCACCTACACGAAGAGGTAGTTATGGTGGGCGTTCTGTCTCTGCATCACGTTCCCCTAGTCGCTCTGGTCGTCCAACACCAGGTGCAGATAGACATAAACAATTAATGAAAAGTAATATGCGTGCTTCTAAAAAAAGCTCACAATCACCAAGTAGAGGAAGGAGCAGGGAAAGGAGAGGTGGGCGAGGTGCATCGTCTGTATCTAGATCAGCGAGTCGTAGCATGAGTCGTGGTGGGCGTGGTTCCTCCAAAGATGGTAAGAAGAAAAAGAAAAGAAAAAAGAAGAAAAAGAAGAAGGAGCCTGTCAATCCCTTTGCAGTGAAATTTGATGCGTGGTTAGCAGCAAATACATTATTTTTAGAAGAAGGTAATTTAGTAAATGCATTGCAGCTTACATTACGAGTTTTTGAACAAACATTTAAAATTGAACCTACGCAACTTGCAGATTTATTGCATCGTAAAGTTTTTGAAAAAGATCAAGTAATTGCGGAATTGCAAGAGGCATTGAAAGAAGAGGCTAGGAAAGTATTTGAAACGAAAAGAATGGCATTAGATTATAGAACAGAAATGAAAAAAGCAGTAAAGAAATTAAAAGATTTTGAAGTTATGAAGTCGAGTGCAGTTAGGAATATGCAATTGGCGGAAAGAGAGAAAAAAGCTGCAGTTAAAGAGGCAAAACGATTATCAGACATTTCAGAAGATTTGAAGGATCAATTAAAAGATATGACGCATGATCGTGATAAAGCATTGAGAAAAATTGAACGGAGAGAAAAAGCAATGTCAAAATTAAATGAAAAATTATCCAAAGTAATTGGTGAAAAAGCAATTATTGAGCAGCGCAAAGGAAGGGAAAGTGATGTGTTAAGACGTACTGTATATAGAAATGGTCAATTGGAAGCAAAAGTATTAGAAATGGAAGCGGAGAAAAAACAAATGAAAATAGATTTTGAGAAAGAAATTGAAGAAATGGTGATAAGCTCCAATGCAAGTGCTTTGCAGTACAAACGACAAGTCGATAAAGCAAATCAAGAAATAGCAGATTATAGGATACAAGTACACGAATGGCAAGTGAAAGAATTAAGTAAAATGCCATCTAGTATTGATAATGCAGTGAAAAAAATTGCAAATCATGCTGCACAATTTTTGGAAAAAATAAATGCAGAGGTTGGTCAAGATCCAAGAAATGAAACAACAGATGAATATAGGCGTCGATGGCAAGCAATAAGGTTTCAAATAATGGAAATGCGTGACATGGCATGGGGAATGTTAGATGCCGCAAAATTAAAGGCATTGGTCCGCACAAAAAAAGAACATGATTTAGAAGGTGTTGTATCGGAATGGAAATTAAAGGCACAGGCATCTAGTGCAGAATTAGCACGTGAACGTGTATACACTAAAATGCTACGTCGTGTGTTTAAACCGGATAAAAACGGCCGCATGCGTTGTAAATTACGCGTAAGTGGCACAAAATCATCAGTCGTATGGAAACCATTGGATAAAAACCGCAATTGGAATGTCAATACAGGCAGTGAATTTACATTAACATGTTGTAAATGGTGTGGAGAAATGTTTATAGAGGAAGATAGTGTTTGGCCAACGCAATGTGAAATTGGAGGTGGTGATCATGAAGTATTAGAAGAGATGGTTGATCCAACAATGTTGTAAAAAAAGATATATACTAGATATGTTAATGCCATTGTCTCTTATTTTATTTTAAATAGAAGAACTAATACTACCAGTAAATGAGATCTACTGTCAACTAGTGTTGCACTTTGATTTATATTTCGTATCATACAGTTTTACCACGACGCACCTAGAGTAAATCCAAATGTTTTTGAACATTTATACGTAATTTTTAGGCAAAAAGTTATATTATTACCGGTAATCAAACGAAATGTTTTTCATATAATATAATAATATACAGGCAGCTTCGTATTTCTAAGAAAAGCCAACATTATTTTCAATAATAATTTACGTAAAATACACACACCACTAAAGTCACACATTAAAACATCTATCTCACATATATACGCATACGTGTAATTGTTTTTTGGTTTTTTTACATAGCCAATAATGATGCAAAGCTATCATTACCTTTTTTTAAATCATCTGTAGTTGTAGCATCTAAGTATGCATCTTTCGTACGTGGTGGTGGTGGTTTGTTATTGTTATCGTTGTTGTTGCCATTTTTATTAATATTATTATAAGTTTTAGCATTTGCTTTTTTTCGTTGTCGTTCTCTTAATTTTTCTCTCATTTTTTCACGTTGACGTTTTCGTTCATCTTGTACGGTGGATGCATATTCAACCAATTCATCTTCATGTTCATTCCGTAATTTTGATAATTCTTTTTGTAATCTTTTTCCATCCCAAGTTTCATTTAACATTTTTTTTGCTTGATCTAATTTTGCTTCTTTTGCTTTTAATTCCGTATCTATCAATGAATCTGGTCGTTCAGCAGTCAATTCTAATGTTTTTTTATTTCTATATACAACAAAATCTTTTTCAGCTTTTGGATCATAAATCATTTCCCACGTTTTATCAGTAGCCTCGACATCTTTTATTATCACTCCTGGCGTATTTGTAAAATCTTTTAAAAGTTCTTGTTCTTGACCTTCATATGCTAATGCAAGGCCTTGCGGCATGTTCCATTGCGTTTTACCAGTTGCGACATTGTGATAATATGGTTTTCCAGTAATTTCATCAATAATTTCTTCCCACATTTGCCACTCTGCATCTTTATTATAGATATCATCTTGCTCTTCTATATGTGTTTTTAAGCCCACTTTATATTTTGATCTACGATCTTTTAAATCCCGTAATATCGTTTCCGTTGTATTTGCAGCAGGCGCTTCGATATTTTGAGAAATATCGTTATTCTTGTTTGCATCTTTTTTTTTATTTCTCATCTCTTGCAATTTCATGCGTTGCCTTGCTCGTTCCGTTTTGACTCGATCGTTTAACGTAGCCATTTCTTGATTAATTTCATTATTTAATTCTTTCATTTTTGCTAATAACTGCTCCCCATCCCAAGTGCTTTGTAATTCCTCACTTCGTAATTTTTGTTGATTTCGAACAACATCTACTGGTGTACCATATTGTAATGTATCTGTATTTTTATTATAATAAAAACAAATAGGTTCTTCACTTCCAAATTTGGCAGCTGCTTCTTTTGATTGGTAAATCTCTTGCCAGCCATTGATATGTTCTTTCGTTTTTAATTGTAATTCCGATGCATTTTTATATAATTGTTTTAAATAAAATGTTTCCTCAATTTTATATATATCATCTAATTCTGGTGGTATTTCCCATGTGGTTTCATTTGTTTCTGAATTCCAATAATATGGATTTCCACTATTCTCATCAAACAACTCATTCCATGGCGTTTCATTGCGTGCTTCCTCTGGCATTTCTTCGATTAAAAATGCACGTCGTTCATTTGTATGTATATTTAAATAATATATCTCGCCATTTTTCTCGATTTTTTTCCAATCCTCATTGACCATTTGATTGATATTTTTCGAACCACCACCACCCATCTCTTCTTTCAATCTATTATATGTATGTATCTATATTATATATGTATGAATGAAATATTATATATAGTGTGTAGTTGTCTATCGGATAGGTTATGATGCAATATATATAATTGATTGGGGGCAGACGACGCAAAACTATTTTCATACTTTTAT